>WPCI01181520.1_pt1 | contig 57006 bp, 46 predicted proteins | sample 5399871 | NCBI WGS metagenome assembly WPCI01 (sample SAMN12869469, study PRJNA574797) | sludge metagenome | isolation source: wastewater treatment of pH7 | place: China:Beijing | collected 2019-05-20 | reverse complement strand
CGGACCCCGACCCACCTCAACATCACGACCAATCGTCCCAATAATCGGCACATCCGTCACCAACTCAACATCCGACTTCGACCGCACCCGAGTATCAAAAACACTACGAACAACCGACAACCCCACACCCAAAGCCACACCGGAGATCAGCCCCAAGCCGATGTTCCAAAGCGTTCTCGGACTGGTGGCTGCCTCAGGTCTTTCTGCGTCCTGAATCGATTCCAACTCGACTCTCACGCCCAGCTCATCCGGCGTCGCCTCGAGGTCGTTGGAGACCACGTCCGCCAACACCGAACTCGTCGTATTGGCAATGAGCGCAGCCCGCTCCGCACTGGAGTCCGTTACCTGAATGCTGATGATCGACGTGTTGGTAAGTACCTCGGACCGCACCCGTTCGGACAGCTCCTCGCCGGTGAGCGGAAGGTCCAAATCCGCAACGACACGGTTCATGACAATTGACTTGTTCGCAATCGGGGCGTAGGACTCCACTGCGGAACGGGCAAAGGTTGTGCCGCGGGCAATGGATGAGGCTGAGGCCTCCGTTGTCTTCACCGAGACGAAAAGCTGCGCCTCCGCCACATATTGCGGAGTTCTCGAGAATGACCACACGGCCGAGAGCGCCACCCCAAGGATGGTCGTGACGAGGATGAGAGCCCAGCTTCTGCGCAAGATCAAGAGTACGTCGCGTATATCCACGGTATGAAGTCCTTGTCCCTAACCATCACTCCCCGCGCTCACAGGTGAGGGAGACTGACGCAAATCTACCCCAACCGTCGCAGCCGCCACAGATGATCACAGGCTTCGACCTTTCACCTTGGCGTCTGGGGCTCCTGTCTCCCCTTCACTTGCGCTCGTTGTCGAAAGGCACGAGATGGCATCCACTCAGTCGAGCCACCGGGCTGACGTATGATGTCAAGAACGAGAACAGTTGGGAGATTGCCATGCCGGATCCCACGGTCAGCATCATTTGCGAGACCTACAACCACGAGTCCTACATTCGCACGTGCTTGGACAGTCTGCTCGCTCAAGAGACCCAGTACCCCTTTGAGATCATCGTCCATGACGATGCGTCCACGGATGGCACGCCCGAAATCGTCGCTGACTACGCTCGGCTACATCCCAGCGTAGTCAAGCCAATTCTCCAGAAAGAAAATCAACTCTCACAGGATCGCAACCCTTTCGATCTGGCGGCGGAGATCGCCAAGGGGAAGTACCTCGCGTGCTGCGAGGGCGACGATTTCTGGCTTGACCCAAGCAAACTGGAAATGCAGATCAGTTATCTGGAGAGCCATCCAGAGTGCACGTTCTGCTTCACGAACGCCCAGTACTTCGATGACGCCACCTCGACTTTTACGGGGCCTCTGTTGCCACGGGACCACGGCGAAGCCAAGATCCTCGTGGCGGACCGCGCCATCGATGTGGTGGACATGCTGCATCTGGAGTTCATTCCCACCGCCTCATTCGTCTTTCCCCACTGGGCGTACAAGCAGCGCCCCATCTTTCCGCGCCCCGCATTCGACGGCGATCGATATCTGCAAATGGTGATGACCGAAGCCGGGGTGGCTCACTACATGGATGTTGAGAGCTCCGCCTATCGCGTCAACAACGCGAGCTCCATGATGGAGGTGTGGCGTCGCAACAACCAGAAGATGTACGAAAGCGATGTGGAGCTCCTGACCTTTTTCAAGGAATTCGATGCTTACACGCAGGGGAGGTATCACGACGAAGTGATGCCATGGATCATGCGGTGGGACTATGCCGCTGCTCGTCACAGTGGTGACGTCAAACGGATTCGGCAGGCCAAGTTCTGGCATCATGCCCTCCAGAAAGGCCCCAGGGAAGTCCCGATCTACCTTCTGACGTGCGTGTCTCCGGCATTGTTCCTGGCCGCACGAAGCTTCATCCGTTCCATGCCTGGTACGGGCCAACTCAAGCAGCGGTTCGATGAGTTCAAGCCGAAGGTTCGAGCTTTCATGCGCAAGGGCTAGGCGCCAGCTCTCGGACGCAAGAGCTGGCGGCAACGGCGAATCGGCTCACGCGGTTCCGTTGCGAATCTTGCGGTCCATTCTTGCCATCACACAGTTCCGTTGCGCTTTCGGCGCTCCATTCTGGCGTTGACCCGCGTTCACCTCATTTGCACAACCTCTCCATCGCCAACTGACGGTTTCACCCGCAATCAGTTGACGGTCCACTGGCGAAGCGTGTCAAACATCTGAGATCGGGAGGGTTGCACTTTCCGAAACATACCCCAGCGGGTAAATTGATTGTTATCTTCGCAGGTTAGTGTTTCACGCTCTACACCATCGCATCAGCCCGTCAGATGATTCAAGGGAAGTTGTCACGCAATGATAGATCCTTCCTTTAAACGCGCAACGATCCAGTCCTTCTTCTGGAAGTTCGTAGAGCGCGCCGGCAATCAGATCATCATGCTGGCTGTCCAGATCGTCATGGCACGGCTGCTCTCCCCGAACGAGTTCGGGATGCTGGCAATCATGATCGTCTTCATCAACGTGGGGAACGTGGTTGTTCAATCGGGCCTGAACACGGGCCTGATTCAAATCGGCAAGATACGCCGCGGCGATTACTCAACAGTCTTCTGGATGAGTTTCGGTATCTCCCTTGTGCTCTATGCTCTGATCTTCTTCGCAGCTCCCTCCATCGCGGCGTTCTTCGCCGTGCCTGAAATCGTCTGGCCCCTGCGAGTGCTGACCTTGAACCTCATCATCAACTCCTATACCGCGATACAGGTGGCCAAGGTCGCCCGCGCGATGGATTTCAAGAAGGTGTTCGTTGCAACGATCTGGGCCGCCGCGATCTCCGGTGGCCTCGGGGTGGCAGTTGCTCTCCTGGGTGGTGGCCTGTGGGCCCTGGTCGCCCAGCAGCTCAGCTACCAGTTCGTCAATGCACTGGTGCTCAGCGCCCAGGTTCCCTGGCTTCCCCATCTCGTATTCCGCCCGAAGAGGGCGGCGATCCTCTTTCACTTCGGATGGAAGCTACTGGTGTCCGGTTTGCTCGATACCGGTTACCAGAGCTTGTCCGACATGATCATCGGTAAGCGTTTTTCCAGCGTTGATCTCGGCCAGGTATCCCAGGGAAACAAGTATCCGCAGGCTCTTGGAGTATCGATCGACAGCGCGATTCAACCGGTCCTGCTGGCGGCCGTGTCGCGCCTACAGGACGACGTCGACAAAGTGCGGCAAGTTGTCCGCCGCAGTCTGATGACGAGCACGTACGTCGTATTTCCCGCGATGGCTCTGTTGGCAGTCACTGCGGAGCCGATCGTCCGGATGCTGTTGGGAGAGCAGTGGCTTCCTGCAGTCGTGTTCATGCAACTGTATTGTTTCCTGTACGCCTTGTGGCCCATCCACACCACGAATCTGCAGGCCCTCAACGGTATGGGCCGGAGTGACATCTTCCTCAGGCTGGAGATAATCAAGAAGTTTCTTGGACTGCCAGTGCTCCTGTTCACATCCTTCGTCATTGGTGACATCTACGCGATCGTCATTGGAACCCTCATTGCGGATGTCATCGAGACCTACATCAACGCCACATCATCCAAGAAGGTCTTCCGCTACGGCTATCTACGGCAAGTACGTGACATCGCTCCAGCCTTCATAGTGGCAATGGTTTCAGCCGCACTCGTGTATCCGCTGGGCTTGCTTGATCTGCCTGACGCCGTTCTGATTGCGGCCCAGGCCACACTGTTTGTCACATCGTACGTTGGCCTGTCGAGACTCTTCCGTATCGAGGCCTTCACCTATCTGTTCTCCACTTTGAAGAGTTACCGAAGCGAGCGGCAACCCGCAACCATTCCTCTGAACGAAGGAGCCTGATTCGCCATGACTGATGTAATCCCCACCAAGACCACGCCCTGGCTGGATGAGAAGGACCCCCAGTGGGATCAGAAGATCGAGGCCATCAATCCCACTCACGTCACCCGTTCCTCAATGCCCGAGCTCGAGGATTACATTGATGAGATTGCCCCGATTTGGAAGAATCGTTGGCTCACAAACATGGGGGCAAAACACGACACCTTCGAGATGATGCTTCGCGAGTATCTGGGCGTAAGGAATGTGGCCCTCTACACCAATGGACACTCGGCCCTGGAGTGTTCCCTGGAAGCTCTGGGGTTGCGTGGCAAGGTGATCACCACTCCCTTTTCCTTCGCCTCCACCACGCACGCGATAGTGCGCAAGGGGCTGGAGCCAGTATTCGCCGATATTCGCCAGGATGACTACACCCTGGATCCCGAGAGCGTCGAACGTCTGGTCGACTCGAGCACGTGCGCCATCGTACCGGTACATGTCTACGGCAACATGTGTCAGGTCGATGCGATCGAGGACATTGCGCGCAGATACAACCTCAAGGTCATCTATGATGCCGCACATGCCTTCGGGGTGAAAAAGAATGGTGTTTCGGTGGCGTCCCATGGAGATGTCTCCATGTTCTCCTTCCACGCCACCAAGGTCTTCAACACCATCGAAGGAGGTGCCCTGACCTTCGCCGACGAAGAGCTGAAGAAGACGTTGGATCAGTGGAAGAACTTTGGCATCACCGGCCCCGAGGATGTCGAGTACGTCGGCGGAAACGCCAAGATGAACGAGTTCTGCGCAGCCATGGGAATCTGCAACCTACGCCGACTTCCCCAAGACATCGCTCTGCGCAAGAAGGTTGCCGAACGCTACACGGAAAACCTCAAGGGACTGGAGGGAATCCAACTTCAGAATCCCCAGGAGGGCGTCGAGCACAACTACTCCTACATGCCGGTCCGATTTGAGGATTCATTTGGGGTTCCTCGCGATCTTGTCCACGAAAACCTTGCTGAGCATCGCATCTTTGCCCGCAAGTACTTCTACCCGCTCATCAGCGACTTCTCCTGCTACGCCGGACGGTTCAATTCCGGTGGGACACCGGTGGCGCGGGACGCGGCCCAGCGAGTCCTGACGCTCCCGATCTACCCAGATCTTCCGCTGGAGATCGTGGACCAAATCTGTGATCTCTTGTGGAGGCTCAAACTGAGCAACTAGTTGTCCAACTGGGGTGTTGATTCAGCTCGGGTCTCTGGAGGGACCGGCCCACAAAACGAAGCTTGAGTTCAGCAGCTTCCAAGCGGGCCACCGCGCCCGCAAACAAGGCACCGCGCCCATACGCCCCACCTCCCCATGTGGCTTGTGCGGCTAGCTTTCTGCAGGCATGTGGGAGACCATCATCGATACCTTCCACATCAGCCACTCGAGAGGGCCGCGCTGCGAGACGAACTTCCAGGCCGTGCACAGCACCAAGCAGCCGACCACAAGCGCCAGAATGGGAAACCAGGATTCAGATCCATTCCAATCCATGTTGAAGGCAATCACGACAATATGTGCACTGTATGCCGTCAGCGACATCGAACCGACGGCCGCCAAAGGATAGAGCACGTTCTTTGAGAGTCCACCGATCAGCAGGCAGACTCCCAACACCGCGATGCCGAAACCTCCCGATCCAATCACCTCAAAGATTGTGTGACTGTGGGGTTCCGCGCCCGCCCAAAAGTGTATGTCGGGGAAGGGCAGGCCAAGCCACGGTTGAATGCCCTCAAGGCTCGGATCAAAGCTTCCCTGATTTGGAGCTTGATTCAGTGCGTCGCTGAAGATCCTGCTCACCAGCCATGCGGCACCGTAACCCGCCGCCGCCAGGACGCTCCCGATGGCGACAAGTCTGGCTTGGACACTCCGCAACGTGAGATCGAGCCGACCGAGGCCCATTCCGGCGATGACATAAGCCATGTACACCACGCCCGGGTAGGTCCCCATGAAGAAGACATCAATGACGAAGCCATTCGCGTCTTCGCTGGGCCATAAATGGAGATTCTCAATGATCCAAACGAATAGATTGAGAGCGGTCGGTCCGACGAATGCCAGAACTCCAGCGTTGACGAAAAGGCGTCGCGAGTTCCAACGAGTCATTGGCAGCGAGGCGATGAACCAAGCCGCGTAGCAGGCCAAGATGATGGCAACGGGGACGCCGAGCAAGGAAAGCAATCCCGCAATGACCATCAGAACGCAGGAGCGGCCGATGATACGTAACCTCGCGGTCCGCATCTGATCACCACCGTAGGGAACATTGCGCCCGGTGAGAATCGAGAGCGAGATGCCCGCAAGGATGGCGAAGAGAATTGATGACCTGCCATCTGGCAGGCCATCCAGAAAAGCTCCGACTCCCGAGAAGTCTCTGACAGGCCCCACGTGCGCGTAGAACATGCCAAAGATGGCAAGTGCGCGGGCCATGTCCAGTCCGCCCAAGCGCCCCTGATAGCGGGGCGGATCCTCTGGCACGGACTGGGCGGCAGGGGGTTGCCCAACGACCTCGAGGACCTCGGGGGCCTCTTCCCTTTGAGTCACCACGGAGGCAGCAGGGCTGACCATCCCTTCCGTGTTGTCACTGCGGAACGCGGCAGCAAGCGCGCCAATCTCCACAGGAGGTGCCGCTACCGCTTGACGGTATACGTCGTCGTCAAGGATCTCAGCCGGCACAGATGTGGAAGAGGCGGTGTTCCCCTCCTCAAGTCCTCGGGTCGAGGACCCGGGTGTGACCTCATCAGAAGAGTCATCCATGAAGCCATGCTATACCCCCTGCGGTATGGAGTAACTTTCTTGCCTCCACTGAGTTGATTCGGATTCCTTTGGAGACCGGGAAATCGTCACATGTGTGCGAAGATGCCGCAGGCAACATGAAGGAGTGACCGAGTATTTACCCAGCCACTCCTTCTTCATGTTGGACGACGTCGACGCGCCCCGGTTACGTTGCCCACTTGGTCGAGGATCAACCCACCCGCAGGTAGACGTCATCCAAAGCGTTCTCGAAGTCCCACATCTCCAGCACGCCACCGGAGAAGCCCTCCGGCACCTCGAAGAAGACCCAGCCCTCGCCTGCCTGACCGGGATCGACATCGCCGATGCTGATCATGGTGTCGTCGCGGTCGAAAACCCACTCCTCGCTGTAGTTGGCACTGAGGGATTCGTCGGTGAGGCTCACGTACATGTTCAAGTACGGGTCCGCGCTGGTGGATCCGTTGTTGGTGAATCGCAACTGTACGCCGATGAACTTGTTGCCAGCCGTGGGCGTGGCGGGAAGCATTCCCCCAGCAAGAATGTCATTGGCGTTCGGGTTGAAGTTCGCGGACTCCACCGTCCAGTTGCCAACCGTCGCGGAGCCCTCGTTGATGGTGCCGCCGGGATTCGGGTTGGGCGACGTCGTCGTCGGGCTCGGCGCCGGTTCCGTGGTCGTTGGCGTCGGTACGGGTTCCGTGGTCGTTGGTGATGGTGCCGGTGTGGTCACGGAAGCACTGGGCGTCGGTGTGGGACTCGGCTCGTCCGCTCCACCCAGGACTCCTGTGGCGAAGAGGATGCCCACAACGATGGCCACGAGTGCAACGACGGCGAGGATCCATCCCCAGACCGGGAAGCCACCCTTGGTCGGCGGCTGACCGCCGGGCGGGTTCCAGTTGCCACCCGGGCCGCTGTACTGCGGAGGAACGTAGTTGCCCTGCTGATCGTAGTAGCCACCCTGAGCAAACTGCGGCTGGCCTTGCTGGCCGGGGCCATATTGGGCCGCGGCGTACTGGGCCTGCTGGCCGTAGGGGTCGGCCTGACCATAGCCGCCATCACCCGGACCATAGGGCTGCTGGTACTGACCTTGGACCGGGTAGGACACGGTCGGCGGTCCGCCCTGCGGGGCGTACTGCTGGGTGGCGGGCAACTGGCCGTAACCGTCGGCGGGCTGGCCGTAGTTGCCAGCCTGACCGTAAACATCCGTGGGCGGGCCGTATCCGCCCTGGGGCGCCTCAGCGGCCGAACCTCCCTGGGGAGCAACGCCGGGTTGACCGTATCCGAAAGCCGCCTGCGTGGGCAGGGACTCCGTCGGCTGGAACGGCGTGGGCTCATTGCCACCGCCCAGTGGGTCTTTGGGGTTTTCCTCGCTCATCTCAAACCTCATTTTCTCCGCTGATGCGGGTTCCTCCGCTCACGCGGCTTCCTCCGGGCGCTGTGCCGATACCGCCAAGAATAACGGTATCGCCGCAGCGATAGAACAATCCGTCCGTGATTGGGTCAGTATGGGGAGATCTAACCCAACCGTGCAGAGATCTTACGCCGGCGTTCGAGTGAGTCCTTCTGCCGTGATGGGCCGAGCCTGCGATCGCCGTGGTACAAGATGGTTTCCCAGTTGACTTCCTCGGGAGGTGTTGGCCCCCCGCCCTTCGCAGCGCGCTCTCCGTCCTTCCCCTTCCGCACCTTCTTCGGCTTGACGGGAACGAAGAGCCAATCGAGCAGCCCCATGAAGAAATCAACGATGGAGTTCCACACCCCGATGTAGGCAACGATCGCTCCCATGCACAGCACGGCATTGAACAAGGCGAAGGCCGCATTTCCCCAGTTCTGGGCACGAAGGTCGCTGTAGAAGACATAGAGGGAGAAGAAGACCACCAACCACGGGACCGCAACGTAGATCGCCGGCGCCGCAGTGCGGTTGCGTACCTTGGGCGTACGGGCGAACGGAATCTTCTCACCCGTGATCGCCTGTTGCAAGGACTTCAACACCCCCGCCACATTGACCGCGAGGAGAACCAGATTGAAGCCGTAGATCCGGAAAATATCCGTGAAACGATGGCCCGAAGATCTCAGATCCAAACCCATCGACACGAAGTAGGGAATCGCCGCCCCAAACACCCACACGCTCAACAGACGTGAATCATAGGGGTAGAACAACAGGAAGATCAGTCCCACGCTCGCCCACGCAATGGAGGCCAGATAGTTGGTGCGCAACATGATCTCGCGCAACAACACGGTCTCTCGCAAGCGCCGACGCTCATGAAGCTGGCCCAGCAGTTTCGGCCAGATGAGCAGGCCGCCGTCGGCCCAACGGCGCCGTTGCACGATGAGCGAACCGAAATCGGGAGGGGTGGCGGAGTAACTCAGGCGTTCCGGGTAATTGCGCAGCGTCCAGTTGTACTGGCCAATATCGATCGAGGACTCGGTGTCCTCAATGACCGTCCGGTCCGGGATGAACGTGGTGATGGGGAATCCGGCGACCATCTCCGTGGTGGAAATGTCGCGCAAAGCTTGCATTCTGATGACGGCGTTGGCACCCACCCAGAACGTGGCACCGTAATAAGTCATGCCTTGGTGCTGGATGTGTTGGATATCGGTGGTTGCTCCCGCGACCCGTTCGATGCGCGTGGGCGCTCCGCGGTAGGAGGAGTATGGGGTTTGGGTCACTGCAACTCGTTCGAACTCGGGCCGTTCCAAGTATTCAACGAGTCGCAGGCAGTAGTCGCGCAGCAGCATGGAATCGGCATCCAGTGTGAGTAGGTATTCGCTCTCGGGTACGGCAAGATCCACCGGATCGTCGCCCTCGGCTTTCTTCAGGACAGTGCCGTCAGGGGTCTCAACTGTCGTCCACCGTTCCCCGATGAGCGAGATGTAGGAGTTGAGGTTCATGGCCTTGTTGGCTTCGTGGGAGAGTGAACGATACTGCTTGCGCTCGAAGGAGGTCACCTCGGCGCGGAAGATCCATACGAGGCGATTGTGCAGTTGACGCATTCGTGCGAAGGGCAGGCTGCCGTTCTGGCTGATGGCGCCACGCAGTGCAAGTTCGGTCAGACGGAGATCTCCGGCCAGATTGGAGAGTACCTGTTCGATGAAGAAGTAATCGGTGTGGTCCTCCAGCCGTTCGTTCTCCGCCATGGTCTCCAACCATTGCGCCGCCCATCGGTAGCCGTCTGCCAGCGGTGTCATGTCGGCCGCGTCAACGAGCGCCTCAGCACCCTCGCCGTGCTTGAGTTGGAACTCATCCAGGAGGCGGGTCACGTGCTGGAGCGGCTCCTCCAGTTCCCGCTGGAGCTCGTTGACCATTTCGCGGGTTTCCCGTAGCGAGGCGATGCGCGCTGGGTCACTTGGATACGGCGGATCGTCGATGAGTAGGACGATCCGAAGGTTGGGAAACTCCTGAAGCGCTGCCGACCAGAGGGTCTTGCGCACCACCGAGATCTCTTCGATGTAGGAGGGCACCAACACGGTGACGAGTTTGTCATATCCTCCGTCGAAGTGTTTGTCCAGGGTTTCGCGCGGAATCCTGCGATGGTCCCGGAAGCGGTAGAGGGCGCCCTGCCGTGCCAGCAGGTACATGAGCGCAGAGAAGGTCAGGAAGGTAACTCCGACGAGGTACGATGCCAGTTCCAGGGCAAACCGGAGATTGAAATCATTGCTCTCGATGAGTTCACGAATAATCGTGGTCACCACGTATATCGCCCAGAAGACGATCGTGCAGATGATCGCGACCCGACCACCGGTGATCGCTCTGGCTGTGGGCCTGCTGTGCATGATTGACAGCGGCTCTAGGTCGCGTTCGGACCCCCATTGTCTGCGCCACTTTCCAATCGTCGGTTGAGAAATCTTGGGATCTGTGGTGGGAGAGGATATCGATTGCTCCGGCTGTTCGCGCATCAATCCTCCAAGACTTTTGTGTTCAATAGGTAAATTTATCAATGCGGAAGCTCACGTTGTGCGACAATGGGCCAGCTATGTTAGATCGCTACACGGGGCGCCGCTTTTCCTGGTTCAGAGGCCTCATCATTTTGGCCGTTGTTGCGGCACTGGGCACCGGTGCATGGTACCGCTATTCGGTGTGGAATGACCAAAGACAGGCCAGTACTTTCGGGGAGCCGTGGTTCGGCGAATATGTTGACGTAACCGCTACGCCTTTGTATCACTTTGAATCCGGTCAACAGGAAACCCTTCGGCATGCGGTACTCGCATTCGTGGTTGCCAAGGATTCGTCCTCATGTTCCCCCTACTGGGGCGCGGCCTATTCACTCGATGAGGCCTCGATGCAACTCGATCTGGATCGCAGAATCGAGCGCTTGCGCAGCCAGGGGCGCGACATCGTCGTCTCCTTCGGCGGCCAGGCAAACACCGATCTCGGCGATGCATGCAGCTCAACCCAGGCCCTTGTTGATGCGTATTCGCAGGTTGTTCACCGCTACAAGGTGAACACGATCGATCTGGACATCGAAGGCGAGGCCTTGAGCAACCCCGCGGCAATCATGCGCCGGGCCGAAGCCGTGCACACACTTCAGCGGCAAGCATCCGATGGCAGCTCGCAACTGGCGGTATGGCTGACCCTTCCTGTCTCTCCCAGCGGTTTGACCGAGGAGGGTCTCGACGTGGTCAGGGCTTTTCTGGACGAGGGCGTGGACATCACCGGTGTCAACGCGATGACGATGAACTTCGGGACCTCGGACTCTCTCATGCAGACCAGCGTCGAGTCTCTCAAGAACTTGCACGAACAACTGCAATCCTTGTACAGGGAGTCAGGAAGCCCTCTGGGAGACACCACGATCTGGCGCAAGATCGGGGCCACCCCCATGATTGGGCAGAACGATATTGCCTCGGAAGTCTTCACCCTGGACGACGGCATTGGGCTGAACAACTTCGCTCAGGAAGCAGGGATCGGGCGCATGTCCATGTGGTCCATCAATCGCGACCGAACGTGCGGACCTAACTATCCCGACGTCGCCGTCGTCTCCGACTCGTGTAGCGGTATCGAGCAGGGGGATCAGACGTTCGTGGAGCTGCTCGCGGAGGGATTCAAGGGAAGCCCGGGCTCGGATGTCCGCGAAGAGTCACCATCCGAACCGACCTCCTTGCCCAGCGACGACCCCAATACCAGCCCGTATCCCATCTGGTCCGAGGAATCAGCATTTCTCGCGGGAAACAAGGTGGTGTGGCACGGCAATGTGTATCAAGCGAAGTGGTGGACGCAGGGCGATGTCCCGGACGATCCAGTGGCAGCCGAATGGGAGACGCCCTGGGTTCTCATAGGCCCCGTCCTCGATGGCGAGTCCCCCGTTGAGGACATACCCGTCCCCGAGGGTCTGGTGCCCGCTTGGGACTCCACCGTGGCCTACAAGGGCGGCGAATACGCGCTTCTCAACGGCACCGTGTACCGAGCACGCTGGTGGACGCAGGGCGAGAGCCCCGATGCCAGCTTCAGCAACCCGGGGAGCTCACCCTGGACCCCTCTGGATGCTCAGGAGCTGCTAAACCTCATCGAGGAAAAGGAAAAGACCTCGGATTCGGCAAAGGACTAGGCCGACGAGTCGAGCTGCAAGCCTGGTAAGTTGGGCGGGAGGTCGGGAATCCCTATACCCATGCGCTTTGCCAAAGAGGTGAGCTGGGCGGAGACATCGCAAGAGGCAACAGCTTCTCCGAAGAAGTATCCCTGCACGAAATCAACTTTAAGAGCTTTGGCCAAAACGAGATGCGCAGAGCTCTCGATGCCCTCGGCCAAAAGGAGGGAACCCGCCTCCCGCCCTGCCTTGACAAGTTCATAGAGTCTCTCGAAGGCGACTCCGTCCGTGCACGCAGAGGTGAAAACGCCGCGAGCGATCTTCACGACATGCGGAGCCAGAGTCCGAATTCTCTCCTCGTCGGAGAAATCCACACCCGCGTCATCCACCAAGAGAATGCATCCCATGTCAGTAGCTTTGGTCCTGAGGTCAACGTGCTCAACGTATGGAGAGGTCTCAAGAAGTTCCAGACCCCAGCGATGATGGGGCGCGGACACCAACTCACGCAATCTGTTGCTGAGGAAAGCTGCCTCGGAGACATTGATGGTGATGATCGTGGGAAAGGGAAAGCCAAGCGCTTCCTCGATCGCGGCTTCGGCAAGCGAAACCTCAAGGTTCGTCAGCATGCCACAGCGTCGGGCCTTGTTGAGATGGGTAAGAGGAGAACGCCCATCCTGAAAGCGTGCGAGTGCTTCGAACCCGGCAAGCTTCCAGCTCTTCAGGTCAATTATGGGCTGAAACTTGATGCGAACCGTTGGCGGTGCCATCACCTTCCTCGATTCAGCATGATGAACGCCATCGTTCGCCGCGACTGAATACGCCGGAGGGGATCTATCATTGACCGATATCCTTACGAACGGACGAAGAAACATCCAGTTCATTACAAGAGCGTGGAGTGAGTACGGATGCAGGCATCTCAGAACAGATTCGCTGACCACAGGGACGAGCGGAGTGGCGCACGGCATTTGCAGTCATGGGGAAGGTCGGCCATGTCCTTCTACTCATACATCACCGGGGCTTTCTGCATCTACTTCGCGGCACTGCTTCTCACGGATTTATACATCGGCGATCACGCGCGACTCCTGAGTATTGTCATGGTACAGCTTGGACTGCTGTCAATTGTCATCGCTTTTGTTTCTCTGGTGATGAGACGGCCCCTACCCTTGTGGGTGGGATGCCTACTGGCGGTGAGCTACTCGTTCATGGCGCTGTCCTCCCTGCTCCAGCACGGCTGGTCCAGCACCATTACGGGAAGTCTCATTCAGGTGTTGCCTTTGGTGGCAATGTTCGTGGGGGCCTTCTTCTCCGCCAAGTATTCCCGACCCGCCGTATACGCCCACGTCCTGATCTGTGCATTGATCATCGTGCTGACGGGCCACTCGGATCTTCTCAGCATTCCGCGCGCCTTCTCCATCATCTTCTCCATCATTTTTTCTTTGGAGATCGGCGTTTATGGCAGGAGGCGAGCCCAGACGGAAACCTTGTACGATGCGCTGACCGGAGCATTGAATCGACGCGGATTGGAGCATCATCTGGGACACGAGATACAGCGAGCCCAACGGTACCATCATCCATTGTCCTTGGTGCTGATCGACTTCAATGGCTTCAAGCAGCTCAATGACCGAGAGGGCCACTCCGCGGGGGACCGTGCGCTCCAGGCGGCAGTGAAGACGTGGCGCCAGCTCCTGCGCACACAAGACGTGATTGGCCGGCTGGGCGGGGATGAATTCGTCATCGTGTTCCCGGAAACGGGTACGAAAGAGGTACGGACCATCATGGACCGACTCTCCGACGAAGCCGACTTGTCCTGGAGTTGGGGGCTCTCCCAGATGGGCCGGTACGACACTGTCGAGACCATGCTGGCGCGCGCGGACAAGTGCATGTACGTGGACAAGGAACGGAGCCGGTAGAGGTTGGGGCGGGGAAGAAGCTGGTTCCAAGAACGAGAGCCCGTTGCCTATCCCTGAAGCACAGTGTGGGTGCCCGTAATGGAACGCTGCTATCCGCGAAAGACCGCTACTCTTGGTTCTCGTAGATTCTCCGTCCATAGGAGGAAAAGTGATCCGCTGCCACTTGGAATCCAAGTCCACCACGTCGCATGAGACCGAACCCGGCTTTTCCTAATCGCCCGAATTGGCCGCCGGAGGAAGAGACGTCGGATCCACGGGTGGTTCCACAGGGTCCGCGGACGGCCCTGGCTCCTGCGTTGGCCTTGGAGCTGGCTCGGGATCTGGAGCAAGCTCCGGATTGTCCGTAACTTCGCCGCCCACGCCGTCGACCGGCGGCACATACGGATTCAGCGGCACGTACGATTCCCCGTTGTCTTCAACTCCGGGATCCACAACATAGTAGTCATCAGGATCCCCAGCCTCCGGCGGGGTCGCGATCTCCGGTGCGTCCGCTGTCGCATCGATCTCCGTGAACCATTCGACGTAGGGAGCAAATGCTTCACGAAGCTCGATCGTAACGGATCGCATCTCGGCTTCGATCTCGTCACGTATCGCTTGATCCTCCGAGGTTTCACCGAGCGCCTTGAGTCTGACCTGCTGCGCTCTCTCATAGGTATCCCACAACAGTGCCGCATCGTCCGGACTCAAGTACAGTTGACCCAACCGCTGAAGGACTCCCCAGGCCGTCCCAAGCTCCTTTTCCAGAGCATCATTGGCTTCGTTCCACGCATACTCGGAACTGCCTTCGATGTACTCTATGTACTCCAGTGCTTCATCATCCATTGCCTTGAGCGCAGTGGTTTCGGCGTCAAGCTCAGCAAACACCTCGCGGTAGTGACGGTGCTCCGTCTGTGGGTCCACGGGAAGCGCGATTCTTTCCTTGTCACCAACCTCCAGTCCCGCGATGGGATCCAGATCCCTACCGAGCGGGCTCAAACTAGAACGGTCAGCAGGGTCCTCTGCATCTTCAACGTATTGGGACAGCTCGGAAGCCTCGACTAGTGCTTCTCGAGTGGTGTCAATCTGCTCACCGTAGGCTTTCGTGAAGTCCTCAGCAACACCTATGTCCCGGGCCCTGTTGATCCGGTACAGAGAATTGGTCACCTGTGTTTCCGCCGAAGAGAGCTTGGGGACCGAGTCGATGACGAAGCTTTTCCAGTCGTCTTTTTCACGCGCTGAGGTATACAGCCAAAACACCGCTGCAGCAATCATGGTGAGCGCAATGACAACACCCAATATCGCCACAACGCGCTGTCGCCACACGATCTTCTTCATCACAGATCCTTCACCATTTGTCATGTGCATAGCGTCGGGAGCGGTCCTTGGCACCTTCGACTTGCACTCGCGGCAGCACTGTGTTCTGCATCTCCTCTGCCAGGATCGCATCTGCTTCTGCGGTTTTGCCGTGAGCAACGCGCCAGGCCCAGACACGGTATCTGACGGCAACTTCCGAGGCGAGGCCATCGGCAATGATCTTTCCCTGGTGCATCCAGATAGCCCTGGTGCACATCTCCTCGATCGTCTGCGCGGCATGAGAGACCATGAAAATGGTGCCTGAATCGCGCAGTATCTTGTCAATAATTCGCTGTGATCGCGTAGCAAAGGCTGCGTCACCAGTTCCGAGTGCCTCATCTATCAGCAAGATGTCCGGGCTCGCAGCGACGTTGATGACGAAGCGCAAACGGGAGGCCATGCCGGAAGAATAGGTGGACATCGGACGTTCAACGGCGTCCCCGATCCCCGCCAAATCGACGATCCGGGGAGTAATTTCCTTTGTCTGCTCCGACGTCAATCCGAGGGCCAAGCACCCCAGTTCAATGTTCCTCAGTCCCGAAAGCGCCGGCACCAAGGCCGCACTGACCCCGAGAAGAGTTGGCTGGCTACGCGCCAAAATCTGGCCCGATGTGGCAGGCTCGGTGCCTGCGATGAGGCGAAGCAGCGTCGATTTTCCGGCGCCGTTCGCACCGAGCAGCCCGACTGCTTCACCGGAGCGGACCACAAGGCTGACGTCATCAACAGCCTTAACCTCCGTCTTGTATGAATAGAGACCTAAGCGGTGAGCCAACCGCTGCCGTTTCGTGGCCTTCCCAGCTGCAGCAGGTCCAGAGGCTTCGGACTTGTACGTCTTGGAAACTCGGTCGACGACGACCGACGGGCCGCCTAGGGGCGCAGGCTCCGATTGCTTCTTTTCCTCGCTCTTCACATAGGATTCTTGACCATTACGCACTGTACGTCTCTTCCCTCAGCCAGAACACGATGGCACCCAACAGCCACACTCCGATTGCCCACGTGGTGAAGTACAGCCAGGTCATTACACTCGGCACAGTGTGGTAGATGAGCAGGTCACGGCTCATTGACAAGAAAACGTATCCAGGATTTGCCTGCATGATGAAGGCGATCCAGAAGTGGCTCTCGAAACGCCCCAGGGAAAAGAACACACCGGAGGCGTAGAACCAGAATCTACCCACCAGAGGCCAAATGAATTTGAGATCGGGCAGAGCGGATGTCAAGCTCGCCATCAGCATTGCAAGACCGTTGGCGAATACGGTTGCTATTCCCACCAGTGGAACGATGAGCAGCCAGCGCCAGTTGGGTAGGGCATTTGATGTCATCACGGCAACAAAGAGCATTGTAGCCATCGCAACCGGGATGAAATCCAGCAGCATTCTCAGGCTCCACGAGATCATCACGGAAGCTCGCGGGAATGCAAAGGCTTGGATGAGATTGCGTGATCCCTGAAGAGCACCACTTCCTCCCGTGAGTGCATTATTCAGGAACGGGAAGAAACTGACACCAATGACGAGATACCCAATGAAGTTGTCAATTCCGCGCGATGTTTGCAGCAAGAAACCGAAGACCACCCAGAAAACTGCGGCATTGAGGAAAGGACTGGCTATCAACCATACCTTTCCAAGCAACATACCTCGGGTGGTCTGATACGCCTTTGCCCGGGCATCCGCCTGGATGAACGCACGGCGGTTCCAGACCCTGCGCCAGTAGATGAAGAAGCCGGGGCGCCGACCCACCGGTTCCATCCCCCAAGAGGGGACGGAAACGACGCCGTCACCGCTTGCCTCGATGTAGACGGCACCAATCCACTCGCCGAGTGCAAGAGAATCGGATGAGTCCTTCGCCGCCCCGGGCGATATTGACTTACCCGGCCGCTGGCTAGAAGATGACATGATCAAAAGCCTTTCCGTAGGCCACCACTTCTCCAGTCGAGAAAATACTCAGGTCCGCAATGTTCCACGTGTGGTCACCGCGCGAACTACGCTCCTGCAGGAATCCGAAACGACTGGAGCTGAAGATGGTGCCGCCGCTGCCACTCACATGGTGAAGGAAGCCCGTGTCTTCGCCCCGCTGAACATTTGGGAATTTTGCGTCAAGCACAACGTCACGTTTTGAAACGATGGTGGGGCCACTCACGAATGGTCTGTACTTATGTTCGGACTCCGGGAATCTGAGCACAGTGGCGTCCGCGTTCTCCAGATACACGTGGTGCGCACCCTTGCCCACAACATCCGCAGCTGCATAATCGATGGCCGCCACCTGCTCAAACAAGTAGTGAGGGCCGTACCAGTCGTCATCGTCTATCTTGGCGACCACGTCTCCAGAAGCTACCTGTGCCAAAATGTTGTAGCACTCGCCCAATAGCGCTGTTGAATCAGCTTCAATCCAGACGACTGGTCCGAACTCGGACTCGAGTGCGGCTTTTCGGTTTTCCGGGAGCATAAACCCATGGCACAGAACCAACACTTCGAGGTCCACGTTCTTTTGTGCCACCATTTGCCCCAACACGTGCTCGAGCTGGGCTGGACGGTTCGTGGAGATCATCGCACTTACGGTCGGCTGCCGATGGACCTTGTCCTCCATGCCCATGAGCGAGAGCAGTTTGTTCACTCGATGGGTGTACGTGTGCTCCTGCCAGATCTGGCGTTGCGAAAGGTGGGTGAGGCGATCGCGAAGTTGTTCCGACCGGAGCAGGCTTCTCACCCATTCGTACGCCTCGTCCTCATTCGCCGCCTCCGGGATGGAACCTCCGGGAAAGGCGGAGCTGATCGCAGGTGTCGGGCACGTGAGCACCGGCGTTCCACAGGCGGAGATCTCAAAAACCCTGCGTCCACACATTGATTGGCTTGTCGGCACGGAGTTGACGTTGACGAGCACCCGATAACCACGGTTGACCATAAGCATTTGCCGGTAGTTGAGCTCGCCTTGGACATACTGCTGATACTCGGCCGGAAACTCGTAGTTGGGGTCGGTCCCTGCAAACCGTGAGTAGATATCGATGTTCGCGCCATCCTTGGCCACCGCGCGCTGTGTGCCCCCGAGCAGCAGGTCGAGTTGATCCCGACGCTCCGGGTACTTGTGCTGAAAATATGTGCCCGCGAAGGCGACGCCACTCAACTCATCAGTGCGGAAACCGGGCGGCCGAATCGGGTTGTGGATCGACTGCTGAGCGGCAAACGGAAGCACGGCAACCCGGTCGTGTCCGAGTTCCCGCCGATAGTCCGCCACTTTTGCTTCCTCGGTTGTGAAGACCCAGTCGAAGAGCTTCGCCGTGTCAAGGAAATCTTCAAAGTGAACGGGATCTTCCTTGTTCCAGAAGACAGTAGGGATACCGGTTGCCTGACAGGCTGCCACAAGATTTCGAAGACACTCGGAGGGAGCTTTCGTTCCCGTCAACATGTAGCGCCAAGCCTCATCCACGCCATGCCATGCGGACTCAACGAAAAGTAGGTCCAAGCCGCATTCAAGTTCGGCCTCCCACGTGGAAGGCCGCAGATCAACTTGCTGCCACTCGTATCGCATCGCTAGCCGGGTGAAATCGTCAGCGACGACGCCCACTCTCAGGTCATGTCTGGACTCGAAACTCTCAGGGATGGGCCACTCGGGCCAATCCGACGCGGCGTTCCCGGAACGTTTGGTGAATGACACGTTCTTGGAAAGAACATTCGAGGACCTGTTGCGACGCACGAACTCCTTGAGTTCAGAAGGCCCACCGTTGCGCAGGTGCCACAGGCCCTTTCGAACGTCGGTGAGGCTCCAGCCTTTCATTGAGCAGTACCTTCCTGATCACACTGAGTCAATACATTAGTACTATGAGTTCGCTTCGAGCCATTTTAGACTTAGGCATGTAGCGCATGAGTCTACTGTGACGAAACACCAGTTTCAGTTACCTTAGCCAAGAAAGGTATGGTGAGCTTGGACCTTCTCATCTACGGGAGCTGTGTGTCACGCGACATGCTCGAAGAAGTTCACCCTCCAAATGTTGAGCTACGTCACTACATAGCACGTCAGTCATGGTGCTCCATAGGATACGAGGCCAACGACGAACGGTTCAGAGACGTCAAGCTGTCCTCCGCCTTCGAGGAACGAAATTACACGGGAGACTTGGCTGGCGATGCGTTCAAACGAATTAGTATGCTCGCCAAGAAGTACCCCGAGCTGGTTCTCATTCTGGACCTGACCGACGAGCGCGGAGGATTTTATCGGAGTGATGACGGAGCAGTGATCACCCGAACATTTGACAGTCCAGCCGTCGAGTTGGTGAAGAGGGACAGTACGCCGTGGAAACTGATTCCCTTTGGGAGCATGTGGCATCTTCTGGCTTTCGCCGAGGCTGCGCAGACCCTTCAGGAAAATCTCCGGGAGCTCGGGATATTCGAGCGCACGGTTGTTGTCCAAAACAGGTGGGCCCGTACGTCCGAGCAAGGGGAGCCCACCCCCAGAAGCTTTGCCTACCCTGCCGGGAAGGCAAACACCGCGTATCGGGAGTACTTCGATCTATTGCGTGAGCTCGGGTGGACGATCGCCGCACCACGCATCGATCAGCCCCTCGCGGATACCGAGCACAAGTGGGGCTTCGCCCCATTCCATTACACACGCGAGTACTACCACGCCGTCTGGGATGCAATACATCCCAAACTGCCCAGCGCTGATCCCGTACGATAGCCCGTGGCGTCCCTTTATCATTCCTGAACACGCGAGAGCTAAATGAGAGTACTGATTATTGCGCAGCAGTGGGAGCCCGAGGAAGGCACTCCTCAACGCCGCTGGGCGCCGCTCGTTGATGGACTTGTTTCTGCAGGACACAGCGTCGATGTGATTGCCCCTCCGCCCCACTACCCGGGCGGTACCCTATCCTCACAGGATCCCGCTCACCAGGTAGGAGCTGTGGCCCGTGGGCGCCACGGCGAGCTCATCTGGCGCTGCAACTTCTCACCTCACACCCAAAGCCTTCGCTCGAGGATCTGGGATCAAGGGCATACATTGCTCTCATCGGTGGAGCTGGGAAGCAAAATCATCCGGCGCAATCGCCCGGACATCCTCCTTGTGACCGCCCCTCCAGTTCCCACAATTTATGCTCCCATTTACCTCGGATGGCGGTACCGCATCCCTTACGTCGTCGATCTTCGCGACGCTTGGCCAGATCTCCTCAAATACGTCAAGGATTGGAACTCGGAGCTGGAACGCATCTCCAGAGGAAGTGCCTTCTTCAGAAAGCTATTCGGTTTCGCAGCCAGTCTCCTCGGCCGATTGCTCAACTACTCCTTGCGCCGAGCCCAAGGCATCGTCACCACCACTCCATCATTCGCCGAAAAACTCCGGCGCAACGGATACAAAAACGTGGTGAGTATCCGCAACCTTGGATCGGTGTTTCCCGGGCCGGTTGCAGATCGCAACGAACGCGAGCCGGGAAAGCTTCGAGTCCTGTACATCGGAACCACAGGCCGTGCACAGGGTTTGGAGAACGCCATCAAAGCGGTGAAGTTGACGCAAGCGCAGGGAGTCAATCTCAAACTCCGGGTGATCGGAACCGGCGCATCGATCTCAGCGTTGAAAGAGCAGGCCAAAGGGACCGGAATTGAGTTCAGAGGTCGTATCCCTCACTCCGAGGTTCCAGCGCATTACCAGTGGGCGGACACCAGCCTGGTTCATCTCAAGGACTGGGGACCACTCGAATACTGTGTGCCCTCGAAATTCTACGAAGCGTTGAGCTCAGGCCGCCATGTCACCGTGTCAGTCAACGGTGAGACAGCACGAATCATCAACGAGAACGGCGCGGGTATAAGCGTGGAAGCGATGAATCCACAGGCATTGGCCGACGCGTGGATCGCACTTGCCCGCTCGCCCGAACTCCTCGATGTGCAGAACAAGGGCAGAAGGTGGCTGACGGAACGTGAATCTCCGGAAGAAAATTCTCGGAAGTTCACCGAATTCGTTGAGCGGTGTGCGCAGGCGCAGGCGTGATCTCATGCAATTGCCCCACAAACTAGTCAATGTCACCAAACGCCTGCCACTTACCACCGACGTCGTTCTTCGGATGCTGGCCGAGGATCCCCTGCTGTTCACCATTCAGTTCTTCCGGAAACTCCCCTCAGGCCCCCGGTTTCGCGCGGCCGGACTCATTCCCAAGGACATCGCTCCCGCCGGTCTCAGGGCTTTTAGGGCACTATTGCTGGATCACCGCATGGAAGCTGTCGAGATTCTGGAGCAGGCATCGGCACAAGCACCCGCTCAGTCCCCTCTCGGGCGTCTGGAGTCCGAGCTCCTCATCCAGCTCGGACGGCCTTCTACCCACCAGACCGACCCTCGAACTGCTGCACGAGCACTATGGGCGCAGGGAGAGGTTTCGGCGATCGATCCGCACGAGCTTGGCGGGAAACTCGCCCAGCGTTTTGCAGGAGAACAGACACTCCTGAATCCCGGCACAGGCATTAGGCTTCCGCTCACTCCAATTGAACGATGCGGACAGGAGAACTCCACGAGTGTCCAAGCACCGCGTGTTCTCTTCATCCTCACCAATTCACTGCCGTGGACCAAGTCCGGTTATACATACCGGACGCATAGCATTCTCAAGGCTGTCCAGGACACTGGAGCAAAGGTTCTCGGAGTCACTCGTTTGGGTTATCCCACGACTATCGGGGCACTAAATGCCGGTGAGCGCGACATCCTAGACGGAGTTCGGTACGAACGCATCCTTCCACATCGGTGGCCCTCGAATCCGGCCCGACGTTTGGTTGTTCAGGCGAAAGAGATTGTCCGAATAGCGCAGGATTTCCAACCCGATATCATTCACACCACCACGAACTACCAGAATGCACTGGTAGCGGAGGCCGTCTCTCACGCCACCGACATTCCCTGGGTGTACGAGATGCGCGGGAACATGGAACAGACATGGGTCGCCAGGCAGCCCGAGGACCTTCAGGAAGCACGAAGCCAATCCGAGTATTATCGGTTGATGCGTGGCCGAGAAACTGAACTGGCAGGCCGTGCCGACGCAGTCATCACCCTCTCGAACGTTCAAAAACACGACCTCGCCGAGCGAGGGGTTTCCACTGAGAAGGTTACCGTTATCCCCAATTCTGTTGACGTCGCAGTGCTTGATGTGACGCGCAATCAAGAAAAGGCGCGCATGGAGCTCGGCTTGGACACCGGAGCCTTCTGGGTGGGTACCGTCACCTCGGTGGTGGATTACGAGGGTCTACCCACTCTGCTCCAAGCCGTACGTCTCCTCAGGGATCGAGGGCATGATGTCCGCTGTGCCATCGTTGGCGGCGGCGTGGCTTTGCCGGATCTGAAGGTGCTGGTTCGCGAACTCGAATTGGAACGAGAGGGAGCGGCCGTGTTCCCCGGTCAAGTACCCAAATCGGACGCCTCGCGCTGGTATCAAGCTTTGGATATCTTCACGATCCCGCGGGTTGACACCATCGTCACCAGAAACGTGGCGCCGTTGAAGGGCTTGGAAGCCATGGCACTGGGAATTCCGGTGATCACATCCGACCTTCCCGTGCTTGCGGAGAGCATCGCCGGGTTGAATCTTCCCAATTTCGAGGCAGGAAACGCAGACGACTTGGCTCGCCAAATCCAAGAGTTGATGCAAAACGAGCGTAAGTTTGCCGCAGCGAGTAAGGCGGCCAAGCAAGAAGCACAGCAACGAACTTGGCAGCGGGCGGCAGACGCATTGCATGAGCTCTACGGAGCGCTCGTTCACGCAAAATGGAAACCCTAAGGGAAACTTCACATTGCTTCACGCTCTGCCAGTGTCCCAAGCCGATGATTCGTTGTAGTAGTTGTCCGAGGGATTCGAGGATCTGATCGGCGGTCTTGGTTCAGATGAATGGTCTCGGGTTCTCGTTCCAGTGGGTTGATCCCATTTAGTAGGTCCTTTTGCTATGTGAGCCTAAGCTCCCGCGATCGCGGGGAGAATGGATCGCACAATGAACAACCAAAGAAAACGCCACACGCCAGGGCAGATCGTTCGGAAACTCGGACAAGCCGACCGGCTGCTCGCGGAGGCTGAACTTGAGAAGGCTGCGCTGAAGGAGCTTTCGGAGGGAAACTTCCAGGCCCGGACAGACGCCGTGCCGTGATCGCTCACCTGATTCGCACGTTGCAGATCAGTGAGCGCATGGCGTGCCGTCTGGCCGGGTTCTTCCGGTCCGCATGACGCAGGCCCCTCAAGGGCGATATCCTCGCAGATCCCGGTCGGGCGCTGCGCAACTGGCCCCGTAACTTTGCGAAGAACCACCAACGATGGGGATACCGGCGCGCCTACCACGGCGCCCGCGCCGAGGGCTGGAGAGTGAACCACAAGAAGGTGCAACGCTTATGGCGCGGGCTGCGGGTGCCACGGAAGCGCAGGCACAAACGCGTGGGTGGTTGATTTTCAGTTCGATGTCAATGAACGTGGGAAAGTGATCAAGATCTGTAGCATCGTGGACGAGCGCACCAAGGTGTGCCTGGGCGGCCTTGTCGAACGGTCGATCACCGCGGAGCGGTTCATCACCCATCTTAAGGAACTCGTCGCCGAGCATGGGGCACCGATGGTGCTGCGTAGCGACAACGGGCCGGAGTTCATCTCCGACACTGTCGCCGCATGGGCAGGCACAAGAACCGGGTTGTCATACGTTCCGCCAGGTCAGCCCTGGCGGAACGGGTATGTTGAGTCGTTCAACTCGTGGCTCCGCAACAAGTATCTGAACATCAACTTCTTCTACTAGCTGCTTCACGTTCGGGTAGTGATCGGTGACTGGAAGCACGAGTACAACCACGAGTGCAGGCATTCCTCGCTCGGGTGCCTGAACCCGGTCGAGTACCCGCGATCCTGCACCCATACGTCAGAAGAAACTGACTCACATACTGGACGTTCCAAACAACGGGGGCAGCCCACTCTTACCCCTGACGGCAAGTGTTCGCAGCGCACGATCGCGAAGGTTCGTCGTGAGCATCACACAACACGTTAGCCCGATAAGCTTCCACCAGCACGGCCTCCCCACCGGCTCCTTCAACCACCGATAGTAGGGGCCCAAGAGAGCTTGAAAAACCGCAACGACACCGAAACAGGGACACCGTCCTCAGTGAGCTATTTCACGAGCAGGGCAAATTCGCCTGTGACAAGTGCGCGGCAGCCCCACGTAACACTTCATTTTCTCACTCAAGCAGCCGGTTGCGTTTACGGGGATCACGAAACTCCGCAGACTCGGACTTTGTGACCCCTGATTGTTCTCCGGACTCGACCCGATCTTCACGAAGCCATTTATCCAACGTCCTCACGCGGATCCCAAAATCCTTCGTGATCATCTTGATCGTCACCCCAGGCTCCCTTAGCAGCAACCACCCGAAAGACATCCTCACGCAGCTCTTTTGGATACGCAGAAGGCATAACAACATCCTTCCAGACCAGCCCTTCGACTAGCCACCATAAATGTCCACCAAACCATGCAGCAGACCCCAATGCGCTCACATAAGCAGCCGAGGCGAAGAAAAGAGGCAAAGTTCAAACCGGAATCAGACTGGCCTCTCTGTCGAGGGTATGAACCTTAGCCATCTGGCATCCATCATGAACTTCAAACCCACGGTGACGGTGCCCTTCGCCAAGTACCGACTCATTTTGGTGAAGCCACATTCTTTCTATTTCGATGCGAGGAAGCGGATAACTTTGAACCAAACGTTGCTTGGAACACTCTCTCGGCAGCACTCCCGTCATCCAACGGTGCAAACTTCTGCACGAAAGCATCATACTTCTGATGACGACCCAATAAATGAGAACCATGGGTCCTCATTGCGGCGATCAGCTCTTTTGTCGTGCCAACGATTGGTCCGGGCGCTGACGATTCAAAGTCAAAATAGAACCCACGGGTCGTATCTCTATACTCCGTAATGTCAGGAGCCAAGAAATAGATCGGTTTCATTGTATTGACGAAGTCGAACATAACCGAAGAGTAATCCGTGACAAGAGAATCGGCCGCAAGGTACAAGTCGTTGACATCCGGATAGTCAGATACGTTGATCACTCCAACACCAGATAGAGAGAGTGGATTCTCTCTTGTGTTTGCATGAGCGCGAACCATAACCACGACATCGTTGCCGAGTGCTTTTCTCAGCGCGGGTATATCGAGAAACTCAGGCTGGACGTACTGACCATTCTTGCCGCGGACATTGTCTCGCCATGTTGGGGCGTAGAGAACGACGCTCTGGTTACGCGTAATTCCCAGACTCCGACGAACTGCATTGCGGACTTCGACCGCTGAGCTGGAGAACAGTGCGTCATTCCTCGGATACCCCAAACTCAACGGCTCACCGGGGAAGCCGAACGACGACTTAAGAACGTCGCTGGCCCAATCGGACTGGGCCAGTAGGAAATCCCAGTACTTCTCCGCTTCGCGCTTCATCAGCCCGCGGTAGACGAGGGACAAGTTCTGCGGCGGAACATCGTTACCGATCTTCTTCAAAGGGGTTCCATGCCAAGTTTGGATATAGACCTGCTCTGGATCTTTACGGAAGAAGTGTGGAAAGTTGTTGTTGTTCACCAGGAAGCGAGCTGATGATAATATTCTGAACCATTCTTCCGTGTACATCACGACGGGAATGGCACCATCTGGCACCGCAATAGAACCGTCGCGGACTGACCAGTACCGCTTAATCTGGGGAGCCTCATTAGCAACGATGGCGTCCAGCGCTTTAGGCGAGTCTGAGACGGTCTGGCCGTTGAAGCTCTCAAAGAGTGCGGCATCTTCAAGCTTGCGAACACCGGTGAAGAACTTTTTGAACAGTTCATGCTGTAAATACTTGCTGGTGTCCCTTTGACTAGAAGTCCTCAGAATCGCTATTCCGAGACCTCCCTGTTTGATCTTTCGCGAAAGGCGCAGTGAGGTACGAGAGTTTCTAGTCTCCATTGGAAGTTGTCGGGTTAGAGGGCCAGAACAGGTCACCCAGACACTCGCCGGAAGTCTCTTCCCAGAAGCTTGCAGCACCTGAAGAGTGTAGTCATCAGCAGGGAACATCACTTCGCGTCCCCTCAGATCCTCTGTGTAAAGACTGAAGGTCACCCGGTAGCGCCGCTCAGCAGCATCCCAGTCAAATTCGCTCGGATGGATGTTCACTTTCGGACCAACTAAAGCAAACGACGGGGTACGCTGACGAACTCGATCTGAGTCGAAGACACAGTTGCCGGTGCACGTGATACTTCGACCGTCCTCGGCCAAAACCACCTCATCTACCGTTGCAAACTGAGCAATTTGACGAATTCTCAAAAACCCGAAAGATGAGGACTCCAGACAAAAGAGTGAATCGCTGAGCTCGAGATCTAAATGTCGTTCAACGGCTATGGGTGCTCGCAATCCGCGAGGAGCAGTTACAACGATCTCACCTATCCGAGAGTTGGCATTCGTCAACGACGACCACTCTGTCAGGTCTATGGTAGCGGTCCACTCATCGGAGTCAGCGGTAACCGCTCTTACGCATACTGCTTGGCACGCGAGGGCCCCGTCAGAGTGAATCTTCACCTCAAACTCGCCATCGATTCGACTGTAACGGTCACTAATGAATCTGCTCGCACGGAAGCTCAGTTCCAAGTTATTGTCGGTGATATTGGCACCTTGCAGACTGAATCTTGTCGAAATTGGTATCGCCTTAAAAACCCCTGATTTGTGTTCAAAGGCTAACCGTTTCCCTGAAGATGTCAGCTGCGTTGGCTGCAGATTGCCGCCTGAACCATTCAGCCTTACATCGACTTTTTTTGCACTCCAAGAGTTCCTCCCCAGTTTAATAGTCGTGACGAAGATCCATTGTTGACTTTGAGTCGCAGGATCTGCATCGGCTGTGGCGGCTTCAATGACCTCAATCGGCAAGGAGACTCTAAACCCGTTACGTTTATGGCTGTTATATGAGTCGGTAGCGGCTATGTCTGCCCACAGTGAATCAACCCAAACCGGAGAAAGATCTATTTGATCGATCCACTCATCATCTTCACCAAAGCGCACCAACGTCATTTCCAGTTCCGTCAGTTGAAAGTCTGAGACGGTTGGAATGAACGCGAAACCGGTAAACTCCACGTTCCCTTCCGCGTCAAATGTTTGGCCAGAGAATTCAACTCTCGGTTCCAAGCTGTCAGGACTGACAAGAGTAGAGATCTCACCCAACTCGCCTTGAAACTCAAGGTCAAGAATTTTGCCGACGAGCTGACCGTCTTCTGCCAGTTCTGTTATCCAAGATCGTCCCCAATTCTGCAACTGCATGAGGGCCGATTCGAACGCTTCTCTATCCATCTCAGCAAGGGACAGAATAACTTGCCTCCTATCAAAAGCAATGTCAGCAACAGCTTTATCACTGGAGTGAGCGAGCAAGTCCCTAGTTCCGTCACGAAGTATCTTATAAAAGCCATCTTCCGCTCGGGGGACCTGCTCACAATAGGTATAGAAGTCATCTCCAAGAAGCTTCGTCGCATAGTAGTCAGAGAGGGAGGTCTCTCCCGACTCGGCAAATACCTCTTGGACCTTCTTAGCAACACCAATGCGGCTCTCAAGATCTCCGACCGTGTGTTTCTGCTGTGATATCGAACTAAGGTTATCCCGGCGGTACCAGCGGTAGGTTACATCCGCTAAGACATCAAACTTCGCGCCGAGGGAAAAGAGTTTCGCCGTACACTCCTGATCCTCGTACAGCACTCCCTCAGGGAACCTGCCAACATACTTTTCCCATGATGACCGCTTGAAAAGCTTATTGCAGACGATGTTATCCCATAGGACTTCCGGAAAGTCTTTGGCCTGAACTCCAGACTGCACCTTAGAGTGGACCAATGTTACCCAGAAAGGGGTCCAAATAGTGGTTGATGTATAACGCTCAACTGCACCAATCGAAAAGTCTGACCCAGTCTCTTCGAGCGACGCTAGTAACACTTCAATAGCGTGAGGAGTTAGTTGATCATCCGAGTCAAAGAAAGTTATGTACTCCCCTGTGGCGTGATCTAGACCTGTATTTCGCGCGGCACCCAAACCACCGTTCCGCTTATGGACAACCTTAACTCTGGAATCCCGCCGGGCGATGCCATCGCAGAGTCTGGGTGTGGAGTCGGCAGACCCGTCATCAACGATCACGATCTCTAGGTTGTTGTACGACTGCTCTAAGAGTGTACCTACAGAATCGATCAAATAATCCTCAACGTTGTAGGCTGGAACAATCACCGTTACGAGTGGTTTATCGCTCACGTCAGTTGCAACCATCTGAGGGACATCTCTCACGCCACCTGATCGAACCACCGGGGACCCTGCAGCACCGCCAGGTTTCGGTTCTCCCTTATGCTGTCGGTACAGAGGAGCGCCTGCCAATCTTCGGAAACTCGGCGAATCAACAAGACCTCCGAGACCCGATGCCCGCATTAGTTTTGCAAGTTGTGTTTTTGCGCCCATTTGTGTATCGATTTCCTTTGAGTTTATTTGGCAGTCCAAGCCCGCTGGGTTCCAACCGCCTCCGAATCTTGGTGCTATGTCAGTAGTCTTCGCCCAAACTCGAGCGCACCGGAACGCGCTTTATCGCTAATCAGAGAGACCACCACCACGTCATCGTCTGACATCTTGTACGACAGCTTGTCAGAACCTCTTGCACGAGAAGCAAGCTCCGCCAACTCGTAGCGTTGTCCCTCCCCCTCAAAAGGCACATAGAAGTGTCGATTCCTACGTTCGTCCTCGAAACGGGTCTCGAACCTATCAGTTGTCCACCAAGGAGCCGAGACGTACATACAACCGTCGGTAGCAGAAACGCGAAGATCATCTTCAGATTTCACTCCAATACCAACGGTCACCGAAGCCAGTGCGTCTGGATACCTCAGCTCAATTCGGGCAAATTGCTCCACGCCAGAACCCTCAGGTCTTAAGACATGACACTGAATATCCTCGTAGTTAGGCCCTAGCAGCTTGACTACAGCTAGAAGCGGATACGTTGCAAGTTCGTTGATCGCACCTCCGAAAGGTGTTCGGGTTGCCTTCCCTTGTCGAATAAGTCTCGTTGAGGTGACATCAACGGAACGGATTTTTCCAATCGATCCGCTACGCGCATATGCAACCATTCGCAAGAACCCTGGACTATACGCAGTACGAACACCTTGGACCAAAGAGACGGACTTCTCGCTTGCAAGACCCAAGAGTTCCTTACTCTCCTCGAAAGAGAGGGAGAAAGGAGGTTCTGCCAAAACATGCTTCCCCGCTTGCAACGCGAGGCGGATCATCTCCGCTCGGTTGTGCAACGGAGTTGAGATATACACGGCACCTACGGTCTCGAGCAATTCCTCGTATGTCTTTGCAACACTCTCAAGCTCTCTGGAACTGGCGAGATTTTGCGCCTTCTTGGCACTCGGGGCCCATACCGATTCGATGGAAATCCCCGAAACATATCGGGCCTCCTCAACTAGACTCAGCGCATTGCGCCCAGCTCCGGCCAGTCCGATTCGAAGAATCCCAGAAGACTCATTCCGCAGCTGCGTGCTGGAGACTCCTCGTGTCCTTTCCAAGTAGATGACCTCACAATAGTCGCGGAGGTACTCGAACTTTCCAAGCCAATCGGAGCCGATGGCGAAGATATCGACGCCCCACTTCTCGATATCGTGGATCTTCTGGCCATCATATTCTTCGACGATGACCTGATCCGCCAAGCCCGTGCTCCACACGTTCGCGATGCGCTGAGGCAATGATTGGGAAACATTTAACTTCCCTCTGGAGCGATCATACTCATCGCTCGTTACACTAACGATCAAACGGTCACCAAGGGCTCTAGCACGTTCCAAGAGCCGACGATGACCTTCATGGAAAATATCGTAGGTCCCGTATGTGATCACGGTTTTCATCGGTATGAGTAACCCCCATCAATGCGAATCACTTCTCCATTGAGATAAGTGTTGTCAATGAGCATCAGATAAATTCGGGCGACTTCGTCAGGCTGCGCAAATCTACCTAGTGCAACTTTCGAGTTGATACTGGCGCGAATCTCGGCCGGTTTTGCCTTCTGCCATTCGGTATCAACGAAGCCGGGCGCGACCGCGTTCACCCGAATGGAGTGTGGGCTCAGAGACTTCACCAAGTTCTCAACCAACGAATGTGTTGCAGCCTTGGTTACGCCATAAGGCAAGGACATCGAATGGGGAAGGATACCCATCAGAGATCCGGTGAAGACGACGGAACCACCTTCATTAATACAAGGGAGAAGGCGTTGCAGCAGGAAGGTCGGATAGGTAAGGTTGGCCGTCAGCACACGATTCCAATCATCCAGCTGAAGGTCTTCAAAGTTACCGCGGGACGTCAACCCAGCATTAAGAACAAGTGCATCAAGAGTTATCTTGTTCTGGTCAAAATAACCAGCGATAACCTCAAGCGATGAAAGATCTGTCGCGTCCGCTTTGAGAACTGCGATGTCGGCATCGGGAAAATCCTGTTTGAGGGACCTCTTCACATCCGCGGCCCTCTGATCGTCAGCACCATAAGTCAGTACCGCGTCAAAGGCTGCATTGAGAAGGACTTTCGCCACGGCAAGACCGAGCCCCTTGGTGCCACCGGTGATTAATGCACGCCTGTGAGAAGTCGTGTACTTATCCTCCATTACTGATTCTCCTATGCACTCAATTGCGCTGCGCTCAATTGGACTCCGCGCGTCCGCCAAGCACCCGTCGTGTCGATCATCTTCTGGCCGGAGTTTGCTGGAACACCAAGGTCGTAAAAGTCCTCGTGGCTGACCAACAAAACAACAATCTCGGACCTCTGGACGGCGTCCTGAGCTCGGCACAGCGTCGCGTTGCCATACCTCGAAAGTATCTCAGGCATGTTCTGGATGTTGGGCTCGACGATCATAAATTTGTTGTTTGGATGGTGTGAAACAAGCTCTCGAGCTATCTCGAGAGCGGGCGACTGACGCAAGTCGTCGATATCCGGCTTGAAAGCAAGTCCCAGCAGAGCCACTCGAGCATCTGGTCCGGCTTGCTTCATGGCCGCCTCAACCTGATCGATAACCCAATGCGGCTTGGAATCGTTGACCATACGCGCAGTATGAATCAGATTTGAATTTTTGCGGTCCGCCGAAACAATGAACCAAGGATCAACGGCAATACAATGGCCGCCCACACCCGGACCGGGTTTCAGAATGTTCACTCGAGGATGCTTGTTCGCAATGTCGATGAGCTCCCACACGTCGATACCCAGATCGTCGGCGATCAGTGAGAGTTCATTGGCAAAGGCGATGTTCACGTCCCTAAAGGCATTCTCGGCAAGCTTGGACATCTCGGCCGTACGGGCGTCGGTGATGCTCAGATCGCCGACGCAGAACGTGGCGTAGACCTGATAAGCGAGCTCGCCGGCTTCGGGAGTGATTCCACCGATCACGCGATCGTTGGCGGTCATCTCGGTCATGATCCGCCCCGGCAGGACTCTTTCTGGAGCGTGCGCGAAATGCACGATCGGACGACCTTCCGCGCCATCCAGAGAAAGATCGGGACGGGCAGCGAGAATACGCTTGGCCATGTGCTCCGTTGCCCCCGGGGGAGAGGTTGACTCGAGAACCACAAGTTCTCCACCGTTGAGAACGGGAACAATTCCATCTGCCGCCGACTCAATGTACGACAGGTCTGCCTCATGGTGGTCCTTGAAAGGAGTCGGCACGGAAACGATGAAGATATCAGAGGCAGGCGTGGACTTTTGCGCGCGCAGGCGCCCTGACTCAACTGCTGCCGCAAGGGCCACTTCGAGTCCTTCCTCGACAAAGGGGAGTTCACCTCGGTTGACCATGTCAACAGTCCTGTCGGACACATCAACACCCGTCACCCGCCACCCATTGTCTGCAAATACCACGGCAGTGGGAAGCCCGATGTACCCCAAGCCAATGACAGCTAAGCTCCCATTCACTACCAATTCGTTCCTGTCGATCGTCGCACGCATCTAGGAGCAACCCCCGCTTCAGTTTTCGCCGTAAATACGTGAAATCACATCGGCGACTCGACGACTCGCGTAGCCATCACCGTAGGGATTTGCTGCTCTTGACATTGCCTGATACTGATCCTCCTGAACGAGGAGGTCATTCAAAGCCTTATACAGGGATTCCTCTCGCGTTCCCACCAAGCGCAAGGTGCCTGCTTCTATTCCTTCGGGACGTTCCGTGGTATTACGCGCAACGAGCACGGGCTTACCCAATGAAGGAGCCTCTTCCTGCAGGCCTCCACTATCCGTCAAAATGATATGGCTGCGGCTCATCATATTGTGGAATTCCAAAACGTCCATCGGCTCGATCAACTGAATTCGATCAGTGTCCTGAAGTTCCTGATAGGCAATCTCCCGAACCTTCGGATTCATATGAATCGGATACAATGCTTTGGCATCGGGATTCTCCTCAACCACTCGCCTCAGCGCACGAAAGATGTTATGCATCGGTCCGCCGATGTTCTCACGGCGGTGAGCAGTGACAAGTATCAATCGCGAGTCACCCACCCAATCGAGCCATTCATTCTGGAAGTCGTCAGTGACAGTGGTACGTAGTGCATCGATGCCGGTATTGCCGGTGACAAATATCCGACTCTTCGCTTTTCCCTCGTCTAGAAGGTGCTGCTTGGAGGTCTCTGTGGGAGCGAAATACAAATCGGCAATCAGATCGATAGCTTGACGATTGAACTCCTCCGGGAAGGGCGAGCTCATGTCCCAAGTACGAAGGCCCGCTTCCACATGGCCGACGGGGATTTGCTGATAGAAAGCTGCAAGGCTCGCCGCAAACGCAGTGGTGGTATCTCCGTGAACAAAAACGGTGTCCGGCTTCTCCTCGATCAGAATGTCCGGAAGCTTTCCCAAGATCTCTCGAGTTACATCGCCAAGGGTCTGCCCATTCTTCATGATCGCCAAATCATAGTCCGGCTTGATCTTGAAAACCGAGAGCACCTGCTGCAACATTTCGCGGTGTTGGCCAGTGACGCAAACAACCGTCTCAAACTCTTCGGGGCGACTCTGCAATTCCTTGACCAAAGGGCACATCTTGATTGCCTCGGGCCTAGTGCCAAAAACAACCAGCACTTTAACTTTCTTCATACGTGATGTACCTTCACTCTTTGGCAGTGACCTGCCGAACGCCATAAAGAATCGTTCGTAATCCATCGTCGGAATACGCAGTGACGCAGCAAAATCACCCTTCCAAGCCACCAAATTCCTGTAAGTCCCTTGGAGAAACTCTCACAAGGGACTCAGTTGACACGACGAGTTCACATTTTCAGTTAAAAGCAAGCCGTTCTATTCACGACGGAACCTTTCAGCCTGGACAAGCTACGTCTCTCAATATCAGGGGAATACTTGAGCTGAAACTCAGCGTAGTGCCGTAGACACTCACCGATGAGGTGGTGTCACAACACTGAGATAGTATGTACCTGCAAAATGGCTGGTAACAGTCTTGGCAGAGACTAGGTTCACAGCGAGGACACCACCTCCCCTACTCAAGTTTCACGGTATGGTATTCAGTCTCCACTAATTGAATATTCGAGAAAATACATGAGCAGGTATTTTCCTCGCAAAACGGACCGAGATCTCATAATCACCTCTGCCCGTCAGCTCTCTTCGTACAAAACCTTTTCTGAGGTATATCGTTGTCCCAGAAGGATTGACCACATGAGTTCCCCGAGGCGGGGCCTCCTCCGGAAGCCTCATGTGGTCGCCACGGACCCACGTGCCCACGAAGGGAAAACCATTGGCAAATCAGAAGTGCGCAATCACTGTCGCTGGAACCGGCTATGTCGGTCTCTCACTGGCGGTTCTGCTCTCGCAGCACAACCATGTGACAGCAATCGATGTTGTTCCCGAGAAGGTTGCTCTGCTCAACGACCGGCGCTCCCCCATCAAGGACAATGAGATCGAGGAGTACCTCGCGGACCACGATCTGGATTTCACCGCCAGACTCAGTGGCGCAGACGGATACGAAGGGGCGGAGTACGTCGTCGTCGCCACTCCGACCAACTACGATCCCGACAAGAACTTCTTCGATACACGATACGTCGAAGAAGTCATTGAACTCGTCCTTGCCTCCAACCCACAGGCGATCATCGTTATCAAATCTACGGTTCCAGTCGGCTACACGGAAGGACTCGTTGAACGTTACCCCGAAGGACGATTCCTCTTCAGCCCCGAGTTCCTGCGCGAGGGCCACGCCTTGTATGACAACCTCCATCCCAGCCGCATCATCGTGGGCATTCCCCAGGGCTCGGTATTCACCGAGGAGCTGACCGCCGCAGCCGAGAAGTTCGCTGCTCTGCTCCAACAGGGCGCAATCGATTCCGAGGTGCCCACGCTCATCATGGCGTCGACCGAGGCCGAGGCCGTCAAGCTCTTCGCCAACACCTATCTTGCGCTGCGTGTGGCCTATTTCAACGAGCTCGACACCTACGCGGCCGTACGAGGCCTCGACTCCTCCCAGATCATCCGGGGAATCGGCTTCGACCCCAGAATCGGCAGCCATTACAACAACCCCTCCTTCGGGTATGGGGGATACTGCCTTCCCAAGGACACCAAGCAACTATTGGCCAATTATCAGGACGTTCCACAGAACCTGATCGCCGCAATCGTTGAGGCCAACAGGACACGCAAGGACTTCATCGCAGATGAGATCCTCTCACGAGTGGTCGCGCTGACAACGGGCGAGCGGGGATCACTGGCCGCGTCGATCGACGCAGTTGTCACCGCCTCGAAGCCGGTCGTGGGCGTGCACAGGCTCGCCATGAAGACAGGGTCGGACAACTTCCGGGCATCCTCAATACAAGGGGTGATGAAGCGCATCAAGGCCAAGGGAATCCCGGTCATCGTGTACGAACCCGCGCTGGACGAGGAAAACTTCTTCGGAAGCGAAGTGACCCACGATCTGGAGGCGTTCAAGCAGCGCTGCACCGTGATCGTGGCCAACCGGTGGTACGACGAACTGGCGGACGTTGAGGAGAAGGTCTACACGCGGGATCTGTTCCGGAGGGACTGATCTGGAAAGAACTCAAGAAAGTCTCGGCTGACGGTTCGGCACCTACGCGATTGAGCTGTTTCAGGGCGATCCAACCTGTGGTCCGATCCCGGGCGGAACGCGACCCCAGAACTGTCTCAAGCTCTGAACCCGCTGGGGTTCTTGGATTGCCAGTTCCAGCTGTCCTTGCACGCTTGGTCGATCGAAAGCTCGGCCTTCCAACCCAGCTCTTCCAAAGCCAAGGTGGGCGAGGCGTAACAGGAGGCGATGTCTCCCGGGCGGCGCTCGGTGATCTCGTATGGCACCGAGCGGCCGGAGGCACGCTCGAACGCCCCGAGGACTTCCAATACGGACAATCCGTGACCGGTACCGATGTTGTAAGCCTTGTAGATGTTCGGGTGCTCGACGTGAGCCAGAGCGGCAACGTGAGCCTTGGCGAGATCGACCACGTGAATGTAGTCGCGCACACCGGTACCATCTGGCGTATCGTAATCGTTTCCGAACACTGACAGATGATCGCGCCGACCAACCGCAACTTGGGTGATGTAAGGCATGAGATTGTTCGGGATGTCGTTCGGGTCTTCACCAATCAGACCCGAGGGATGCGCACCCACCGGATTGAAGTAACGCAACGCCGTGATCGACCATCCTTGGCCGGTGGCGGTGACGTCCTGCAGAATCTGCTCGATCATGACCTTGGTCCACCCATAGGGGTTCGTGGACTGCCGAGGAAGACTCTCCGGGAAGGGCGGGTTCTCAGCCTCTCCGTAGACTGTCGCGGAAGAACTGAAGACGAGATTCTTTACCCCATGAGCCTGCATCGCTTCGAGCAAAGCCAACGTGGAATCGAGGTTGGTGCGGTAGTAAAGTAACGGCTTCTCAACACTTTCACCAACTGCTTTGAGCCCAGCAAAATGGATGACAGCGTGGATGTCATGCTCCGAGAAAATCTGAGCGAGTGCCTTTTCATGACGTACGTCCGCCTCATAGAACGGTGATTCGACACCGGCGAGGGATGCGACGCGACGCAGCGCCTCGGGCGAGCTATTCGAGAAGTCATCGATGATGACGGGCTCGTAACCAGCCGCCAGAAGCTCGATGACAGTATGTGCACCAATGTAACCGGCTCCACCGGTGACCAATACCTTCACGAAATGTTCTCCTCAATCGCGGACAAGACCTGCTGTCAACCAGTATTACCCTCGGGTCCCGCCCCCTGGATTACGGATCCAAAGGACGTCATCTTCAGTAAACCACCGGGCACTGCCCAAGGGCGCTCCCCCAAAATCTACATACCCAACTTACTCCATGAGCGGAGTTCAGTCCCACAAACCCACGGAGCAGATGTTCTTGAGCGCAAGGCAGGAGACATGCTTCATGCATGGTGGCAGACCCTGCATCTTGGACGGCACAAAGGCCAGATTCTGCTTCGACACAGCGAGTCAAACTCGACGTGGGTCATGAAGCAGTCAGCAAGCCGGAACCCTGTGAAAACCAGAGATGCACGTTGGCTGTTCGGGCACTCCTTCGGATCAGGACGTTCGGTACTCCGGGAAGAACGAACCCGCGCCTTCACTGGCTTCACTCACCGTACGTCGATCCGTGTGCGCCGCCACCAGCTGGTCATAGGCCTGCCTATTCAGAACCCTTCGGCCAATGTGGAAGTCCCGCTGTCCATTCGGAGCGAAGGTTCTCTTGTATCTTTCGATGCCATCACCTGGAGTGAATCCGCCACCGAGAACAAAGTGTCGCTTTCCATTGGCTTGAGCCCATTTCATGATCTCCACCTTGAGGAGATCATTCGGCCTGTATGGAAAGAATTCGGACAACGTTCCGCCAAGGAATGAATACACAGAGTCGGCAGAGACCAGAACCAGCTCGACCGATACCGGATTTCCTTCAAAGAAAGCGTAGAAGTACACGAATTGCCCGGAAAGATCACGATGAATTGACGTGAAGAACTCTTCTGGAAAGAAGAACTCCTCCGAAGCCGACCTACGTTCCATTGTTGCAAGAAAGATGCTGTAGAACATTGCGAAGTCGGTTCCGACCTCATCCGCCGATACGGTGAGACCCTCCCGAGTAGCTCTGTTGACGTTCTTCCGCACCTTCCTGTCAAAGCTGGCCCACAACTCCTCGAAAGATCGATTCAAATCGACAACAATATGCTGCTTGGCAAGAACTCTTTCACCCGGATATTCGACATTGAAGGAGTCGGACAATCCAAAGCCAACGAACTCCGAAACAACACTTTCCGCCCTCAACCAATCGTCAAGACTCTGCCAGAACGCCTGAGTCTGAGCCGCCGTCGGTGCCGTGCCCCATCTAGCGGGGCCGCCGTAACCAAAAGGAATCGTGATATCGCGATAACCTTTCACACCGGGGAACGAATCAATCTCACGAACCACAAACGGATACAAAATCCGTGCACCTGATTCTGATGCATACGTCGCAGCCATGGCGCGGTCGGAACCACGCGCAAAGAGCTGGCCGAAGCCCGGGTGTGCTTGGATCTCTCGCTCGGGCCAAGACTGCCAAAGCTTGATCCACTCATTTCGCTGCGCCGTGAGGGACGCATCAAAAATTCTGAATCCTGTCTCCAATTTTGCGCATCTCCTTGAATTTTGTAGCCGCAGAAGACGACTACAGGCCCGGAGGATAGCCTTCGAGGCCAGTGCGTGAACTAATCGCCGGATAAACGATTAAGACAAAAGTACTCCTCGAAAACTCAAAATGGGATAGCTGGAAACTTGAAGTTCTGTGTGTGTCACGTCCACGAAGCATGGCCACTGCCCCCACCCGCAAAAATACCCCACGAGGTATATGTCAAGGTTCAAACAACTCTTGTTTCCCAAGACGACTCGGTCGGTTGCGGCGCAGAAAACTGAGCAACCATCGAGCCTCAGCTCGGTGGCACCGACTCTTCGTCAAACTACTTGTAGCTTCGCAATGATCCCAGCCGACCTGGTACACCAACATTGTGGAGGACAGGGAATATCGCCTGCGGAAGAGCCATGGGCAACGTTAGCTGCACACCCAAGGTCAACGCACCGTACCGACAGAATCTGAGAGTGCTGGAGCACGTATCGACGTCGTCGAAAAACTGGTAACGGCTCGCCGAACCGGTACACGCGCGATGTGCGATGGGGATTCAGGCAGTGCGCGCGAGGAATCGGAGACGCAGCGCGCAGGACGAACCGGCTCGACGATGCGCAACCACAGAAGGCCCAAGGAGCTGATCCGCGAAGAACTGGAATGGTGGCAAGCAGGAACAACCGGTAATCAGGAAAAAGGAACGGTCCAGTAAGAGCTTCATAACAGTAGACCCTTGGGGGAGTGTGCCAAAAACGGTCCCGTCTCCGCTGGCGTTCCCCTCTCGATTCCGGAGAACTCTGACGCACCCCTCCACGCTCTCTTGGTGCACCCCGGTGGCCTGGCACACTCGCGGCAGCCTTGGTGCACTCCCCTACGGCCTGAAACTCTGGCCTACGGCAACGTCAGATCGCTGTCCACGTTCTCGGAGTTGTCGTAATCGAAGAAGCCCAGCTCACCGCCGGTGTATCCTTCGGGCACCTGCGCATAGAACCACCCTTCGATGCTCTCACCCGGCTCGATTGGCTCAAGGCTCTGCACTGACTCGGCCTCGTAGATGGACATCTCCTCCCAAGCCCTGTCTCCATCACCGAAGTAGACGGTGATTCCCACATTGAAGGCAGGCGAACTTGCCACAGCCCCGTTGTTCGTGAAACGCATCTTGATCCCGGCAAAGTGATGGCTCGGCTCCACTTCCACCGGCTCCTCCAAGTTCACCAGACGCTCCGAAGCATCCGGCAGGAACTCAAGCTTCTCCACCTTCCAACTGCCCACGGTCACCGAACCATCCTCGTTCTGGCCATTGACCGCACCGGAAGTGGGGGTCAAATCATCGCCAGGATTGGTCGGAACACCGGAAGTCTGTGTGGCCGAGGGTGTGGGGCCAAGGACTGCGAAGAAGTGGGCAAAGGTACGGGGTCCTCTTCGCGCCCATTGTTGTCACGGGCCACAAAGAATGCACCCACCGCAATCATGGCCACCACGAGGATCACGACGATCACCACGCCCATCGACGAGCTCTGCCTGCGATTGCGCGGGTTGTAATAGTTGCTGTAGGGGCCGCCGGGTGGCGGAACCTGGCCACCGCCAGCATTGTTGCCACCAACAGGGGTTCCCCATGCGGACGTCTGTTTCTGGCCTCCGGAACCGAAGAACGACGTCGTCCCCCCACTGCTGAACGGGCCGCTATCGGCTACTCCTCCACCAAAAATACCCGAGGAACTGGCACCGAACGCGTCCCCAGCAGGCGAGAACTGGCCGGCGCTGTATGCGCTACCGGATGGTTGATCGGGATTCTGGCCATATCCCTGACCACGACGTGCAAGGTAGTCCTGCCACTGGTTCGGCTGACCTGCGTTGCCCTGATTCGGGTTCGGCTGACCCGGCGCGGGACTCGGTGGGTACTGATTGTTCATGGCCGTTCTCCTTGCTTCCTAGGCTGACCGGTTGAAGCTAGCGTATCTTGGACAGCCAGCTGGGCGTAAAAATGCATTGGCGCGCGGGCAGGAGGCAGTGCATCACTACCCGAGAGGCTTCACGTCACGGCGAGTGGTGCAATGGGGCGCAGCCAAGGTCATCCCTGAGATCAACACATAATGCAATGCGCCATGGTCAACCCCCACCCCCGGCGCACAACGAGTAATTCGGTGAGGCCCGGCCGAGTCAGCGCGGTAACCGGTCACAAAGCCCGGCCGAGTCAGCGCGCGATGAGCAGGACCAGTCCTCCGGCCAGAACAAAGCCTCCCAGGCACGAACCCCACCACTGTAGTGCGGCCCACCAGGGAGTGCGCTCCATGGTGCCGCGGCGCATCGGCAGAATCGTTCCCTCATTCGAGAGCTGCTTGGGATGCTTGCGGAAGCGCTCGATGAGTTTGGCCTGTTCAGATGTCACTTCATCAACGTTCGAGAGCTCGCCCATGCCGGCCTCGGTCTGCTGCAACGCGAGCAAAGTACCCACCGGCGGATCCTTCGGATCCTTGGGGTCAACTCCTTTGAGCAGGATCACCGAGCGGAAATTGGAATTGCCGTCCAACGGATGCACAATCACGGGGACAAGCAACCCTTGGCTCTTACCGCCACGCTGAATGTATCGTTGAAAGGGCAGCTCATCCGTGCCCAGTGTTCGGGCGACGACGGGGATACCCTCCGTCCTCGGTGGCTTCATGAGCCACGGAATGAGAAATACCAATCCCAGCGCAATCATCGTGACGAGAAGCGGAAGAAAACGCCCGCCGGTCAGATCCACGCCCCCGAAAAGTACCGTCACCACAGTCCCGAAACAGGTGCCCGTGAACAGTCCCATGCCGAGGCGGCGCATGTGATCGATGGGACGGTTGGCAGGCACAGCTGCCGCCATGGAGATCTGTTGAACCAGACGTGTGCTCGGCACCTTCAGCTCCTGAAGTAGTCGACGATTTCCTTCGCCGCGCGCCGCGATGCCCACCGGGCCCCGACGGTCGAGGCGCTGGGGCCGTACCCGATGAGGTGGATGCGAGGATCCGCCGCAACGCGCGTTCCATCCATGACAATACCGCCCCCGCGCCCCCGCAATCCAAGCGGCATGAGGTGACGCAGTTCCGCCCGGAAGCCGGTTGCCCAGATGATGGCATCAGCGCGCCAAAAGCTGCCGTCTGCCCAACGCACTCCATCGGCCTCGACTGAGGAAAACATTGGCTTGCGTTTGAGAAGACCACGCGCGTGGAGGGACCGGGTGAAATCGTTGATGGGAAGTCCTGTTACGGCGACGACGGGCAGCGGCTTCAGTCCTGCCTCCACCCGTTCACGGACACGCTCCTCGACCTCGCGCCCGAACTCCGCCGTGAGGCTGCGACCCCCTGCGCCGATGGTTTTGGCATCGACCGAGCGCGCAGGGTGAGTCAGATCCTCGCCGGTTGAGCGAGCATGCTCATCCCGCTGGTTGAGCGAACGCGTTGAGTCGAAACCCTGGCCAGCCGAACGACCAGCACCCAGCCGGCCGCTGGAGTCGGCGCCGTCGTCGGTGAACGAACCGTGCCAGCGGGGTGGAGTGCGCGTCACCCACAGCAGCTTCTTCGCCACACCGCCCAGATCGTCCAGATGTGAGAGTGCACTTACGCCCCCGCCCACCACGACCACCCGGCGCCCCTCGAAAGCGCGGGTTCCCGGGTAATCCTGGGTATGAACCTGCATTCCACGAAAGCCAGCTGCTCCCCGATAATACGGAATGAAAGGACGAGTCCACGTGCCGGTACAGTTCACAATGACGCGAGCGCGATATGTTCCCGCCGTCGTCCGGACGAGGAGCCCGGGTGTGGATGGAGCAGCCACGCCACCCGCGGACTCCGCGATTCTCTCCTCACTCGTCACCGAGGTGACAAGAACCGGCCGAAGGATTGGCAGGTCGAATTCGTCCTCGAAGTCGGCGAAGTAGGTTGGCACCCAATCAGCGGATTCAGCGGTCGGGTCAATGGGACCGGCGGCGAAGCCCGGTAGATCGGCAATGTGATTGACCGTGGCCATGGTGAGACTCGGCCAGCGATGCTGCCACGCACCGCCCGGACGATTCTCGGCATCCAGTACAAGAAACGTGCCGGGGGAATCGACTCTCTCGCCAGCTTCAACCTCACTGTCCACGGGCCACGATGTCAACTCCGGAGTGCGGGCTGCATTCAGTCGTCGGGCGGGAGCGGTGGCACATTGGTCCGGAACGTAACCGATGAATCCACGGCGCTGTAGCTCGTAGGCCATCGCGAGCCCGGCTTGACCGGCACCGATGACGACGACGTCCACATCGCGTGGGCTGGAAGCAATGGGAGTGAGCAATCCACCTTCAACACTCCATGCGGGAGCTTTACCGGCGCTGTTGACGGCGGGAATCCAGGCACCGGTGGGGATGCGGGAGAAGCTGCGTCGTTGCGAGCCCCGCGCCGGTTCTTGAATCCTCATGGCCCCAAGGTACCGGAAATCAGGGAAAGTATGGAGGAATGGGGCAGGTATCTCGATAAGGGCCATTGAGAAGGCAAGCACGGTGCATCCCTGCGGCTCGAGGCAGAGTGTTCGGACTGGGCAGACCTTGGCTCGGGCCAGCGCACGTGCTCAGGCTCGGGCTCGGGCTCAGGCTCAGGCTCAGGCTCAGGCTCAGGGCAGTGCACGAAAACGAGGATTTCTCCACAGGATGTACTCGTGCGTATCCCATCCACAGGTCCAGTTGGCACTGGAAAATGCGTTGGAGGTAGGGCCTAGACTCGTGGGCATGGATCTTCAGATTGTTCAGCAACTCGCCCGTGTCCTCATGGACAGCCACGGGTTGGAACAATGGGATCTTGTGTTCGATCGGGCGCGGCGCCGCGCTGGCATGACACGTTACAACGACCAGATCATCAGTCTGTCTCGTCCTCTCATGCAGCTCTATGACGAGAAACAGGTACGAGACGTCGTGCTCCACGAGATTGCGCATGCACGTGTGGGAACCGGGCACGGCCATGATGAGATGTGGAAGAAGGAAGCGCGGCGGCTTGGTACTCCTCCGCGTGCCTCGATCACCGAGGGGCCACGTGCTCCGGCACCGTACGTGGGGCGCTGCCCCAACGGTCACGACGTCGAAAGGTACCGCCTACCGCGCGGCGTCCGATCGTGCGCCACCTGCTCGAAGATATTTGACCACCGCTATCTCCTGACGTGGTACCGGGTGAATGCGGTAGATGGCACGAAGATTCAACCAAGCAGTCTCAACGCTCGAGGCCGGTAGAAAGATGGAAAGGAGGTTCAGGACTCGTGCTGCTTCTTGCTCTTTCGCGTAACGCAAGCTGACCACGGCAATGCGACCGCGTAGAAAACTCCCCACACAGGCCACAGATAGCAGGTAGCGAGAAGCCAGCCGCCTTGGCGCATGGCCAGGTCAGAGTGCTGGCGCATTCGAACAATCCCGATCACCATGCAAACGGGCACACCAATCAGGTATGCGATCAAGATTTCCATCTTCCTTCCTCTCCGCGTTGGTGATACTGTGCGCGACCGTGGCTCTCGCAACTATAGAGACTAATAAGACCTGGGAAAATACCTCAGCTTATCGGTCTTGGTCACAGCACATTCCCGACTTTCGTCACTCCTCGACTCACTCGACTCACTCGACTCACTCCAGCGATCACTGCAATGCCCCGATGCATCTCGACATCAACGTCACCACGCCCATGTGACAACGATTGTCGATCACCACCACGGCCAGAAGATGCCCGGGCTTCTACGTGGGATGACGCGTAGAATTCCATGGAAGATTAGCTCCAGCACTCAAGCAAGTGCTTTACTTCCAGTAATCATCTGACCGTGGCAACTCTTCGGATTGTAGTCAAATCCGATACTGGGACCACGCCAGACAACATTCGAACAAGCAGAACAATGAGCATCGTGCCGTGGTCGATGGGCCATCGCATCATGCTCCAGGCCCGCAACGAGAGGGGTGCCCAGCAGTGACTGCATCACCGGGACCAGCACAGCCTCCAATACCCGCAGCGATACCGAACGAAGGCGACGTATCCGATCAGGACGCGAGCGGCCCGGGCAACGCGCCAACGGCTGTGGCGGGCAAAGATACGCGCGCGGTGCTTCGCCGTCGTCAATGGCAGGAAACGCGCACCGGGTATCTCATGCTGCTCCCCTCGCTCGTGGGGGTGGGACTCTTCCTCATTGTTCCGTTCTTCCTCGTCTTCATCATCTCAATGACGGACTGGAACCTGATCAACTCGCCGAGTTTCGTGGGGTTGGCGAACTACCAGTACCTCTTCTCGGGCGATTCCTTCACGAACTCGCTCGTCATCACCGCTCTCTTCACCGCGATGGCGCTCCCGACTGCAATCGTGCTGGGGCTGCTCATTGCGCTGGGATTGAACCGCCGCCTCCCCGGTTCCGGCTTCCTGCAGTTGCTGTACGTGCTGCCGTGGGTGTGTGCTCCGCTGACGCTTGGCGTGGTGTGGCGCTGGCTGCTCGATCCGTCGAACGGCCTCATCAACGCCATCATCGGGCAGCGAGTGGAGTGGATGAGCAACACGACTCTGGCACTGCCCACCGTCGCATTCGTGTATGTGTGGCAGAACGTCGGCTACATTTCGCTGTTCTTCCTGGCCGGCTTGCAGTCAATTCCGAGCACCGTCATCGAAGCGGCGAAGCTCGATGGAGCGGGTCCCCTGCGCTTGGTGATCAAGATGTACCTGCCCATGCTCCGTCCGACCACTTTTTTCGTGCTCGTGACGACCTTCATCTCGTCATTCCAAGCGTTTGACCTCGTATACGGGTTGACCGATCAAAAACCGGGGTATCCCGGCGGAACAACGGACCTCATAGCCGCACACATCTATCAGACCGCCTTCGCGGGCGGAAACCGGCTTGGACGGGCATCGGCAATGGCTGTCATTCTGCTGGCCATCATCCTGCTCATCACCTTCCTGCAACAACGGTACTTCGCCAAGCGAACCGTCTACGAGCTGGACTGAGGGGGCGGATCTTTGAACTTCAGCGAGAGAAAACAGACGGATGCTGTCCATATCGGTCTCGTCCACTTTCTGCGTGGATTAAATGCGGTGGACCGGAACCGGCGGTTCAACGCGACGGTTCAACGCAATGGATCCAACATCGCGGAGCCGAACCACGGATTCAACGCGATTGACCAAGCCAACCAGAACGGAGGGTGGTGACGATGGGTGAAGTACCAATGGCACCTCGTGCGGCAGCCGGTGGAGGACTGCCCGGCACCGACGTCGTGGTTCAGGAGTCCAGCAAGTTCAAAGTAGCAGATCACACCGGGGAGACCTTGGCGACTGTTCACCATAACAAACATCGCAGTCCGGCTTGGTGGCTGTCGGTCATCCTGACATACCTGCTGCTCGCTGCCGGTGCCCTCATCATGGTGGTTCCCTTCCTGTTCTCAGTGATGACCAGTCTGAAGACCCCCAGACAGTTCGCCACGACAACGCCTCTGACTCTGCCCGACCCCATTACCCTCGACAACTACACCTCCCTCTTCGGGGAGCGGTACGACTTCATCGTGCCAATCGTGGTAACAGTGCAAGTGGTGATCGTACTGACAATCGGGCAGATGATGTTCTCCATACTCGCGGCATACGCATTTGCACGGCTGCGCTTCCCCGGCCGCGAAGTCATTTTCTGGCTGTACGTGGCAACGCTCATGGTCCCGCCGATCGTCACAATGATTCCGCTGTACTCCATGGTGGCGTCGGTGGGAATGCGCAATACATTCGCCGGTCTGGTGGTTCCCTTCCTGCTGGGATCCCCTTACGCCATCTTCCTTCTGAGGCAGAACTTCCAAGCCGTGCCGCAGGAGATTCTGGATGCCGCCAAGCTTGACGGAGCCGGACAGTGGCGCACACTTTGGTCCATCATGCTGCCGATGAATCGGCCAATCATTGCCACGTTGCTCCTCATTACCGTGGTGACCCAGTGGAACAACTTCCTGTGGCCGTCGATCATCGCACCTTCGGCCGAGTGGAACGTTCTGACGGTGGCGACCTCCGGTTTGCAATCCGAGCACAGTGGAAACTGGACACTGGTCATGGCGGCAACAACCATCGCACTCACACCACTCATCATTCTGTTCCTGATGTTCAACAAGCAGATCGTGCGGTCTCTGGGAATCTCCGGGCTGAAGTAACCGGAGTCGACTCAGAGGGGAAGCTTGGGTTCAAGTGCTCGGCGTGGTCAGCAACGGACCTGGTGCCATCAGCAATGGCGATCAGCAATGGCGATCAGCAATGGACCTTCTCCAAAACGGGGCAGAGACGGCTGGTCACGTTCGGTGGTTACCCGCACGTTCGGTGGTTACCCGCAGGGAGTTCGGGTTAGGGTTAGGAGGTATCTCATTGGGCAACGCCCGGTTACCCACATGTGCGGACACGTACATGGCACCCGCATTCCACCAAGTTGTCCATGTGGGACTCTGGACACCACGTCGCCTCCGGCAAGGATTCCACCTAGCCGCCTTAATTGAATCTTTAAGGAGACCTTATGAAGTCGAAGCTTCGGTCGGCCAAACTGGCCGCCGCAGGGGCTGCCAGCCTCGCACTGGTGCTGGCCGCATGCTCACCCGCCAGCGATTCCTCGGACAACAATGACAACACTTCTGGTGACAAGACCACCGTCACCTTCCGCTTGTGGGACGACGTCGCCGCCCCCGCCTACGAGGAATCCTTCGAGGAATTCGAGAAGCAGAACGATGACATCGACGTCAAGGTCGAGGTCGTTCCATGGGGTCAGTACTGGGAGCGCCTCCCGCTGGACATCAACTCCGGCGACATGGCCGATATCTACTGGGTCAACTCCTCCAACTTCGCCCAGTACGCAGACAACGGCAACCTGATCGATATCAATGCTGAGCTCGGTGCCGATCACGACGAGTGGACCCAGTCCGTCGTCGACCTCTACACCCGTGACGGCAAGCTCTGGGGCGTCCCGCAGATCTGGGATTCCATTGCCCTGTACTACAACAAGGACCTGACCGACGCCGCAGGCGTGGATGTCTCGACTCTCAAGTGGGCTCCCGGTGCCGGCGATGGCGACACCCTCGTGTCCGCCGCACAGTCGCTGACGGTTGACTCCGCTGGCAACACCGCCGACAACGCGGCGTTTGACAGCTCCAACGTGGCGACCTACGGCTTCAACGCCCAGGCCGACATGCAGGCCATCTACCTGCCGTGGTTGTACAGCAACGGGGCGCAGTTCCAGAACGAGAACGATGAGTTCGACTTCGCCTCGGAGAAGGGCATCGAATCCTTCACTTACTTGATCAACCTCATCAACGAGTACCACGTTGCACCTTCCGCCGCGGACACCAACACCAACGGCGACATCACTCGTGATCTCTTCGTTCAGGGCAAGCTGGCACTCTTCCAGTCCGGCCCGTACAACTTGAAGACCATCGCCGAGAGCGCCGAAGGCTTCGAGTGGGGCATCGCTCCGCTGGTCGAAGGTCCCGAGGGCCGCACAGGCACCGTGCACGGCGTCGTGGCAGTGGGCAACGAGCAGTCCGAGAACAAGGAAGCAACCGTTCGCGTTCTCGAGTGGCTCGGTTCGGCAGAGGGCCAGCGCCCGCTCGCCGAGCAGGGCGTTTCCTTCCCCGCTGCCGTTGACGCGCAGCAGGCATTCGTTGACTACTGGGCGGAGCAGAATGTTGACGTGACCGCATTCATCGACGCCGCTGAGGGCACCACCGCACGCCCGCCGGTTGGCCCCACTGTCAACGAAGGCACCAACGCATTCACCCCGCTCCTTGCCGACGCCTTCCTTGGCACCGGCGACATCGCCGACGCCATCACCAAGGCACAGGATGCCGGCAACGCAGCAATGAAATAGCGATGTGCTAGGCGAGGCGCCAGTTCCCGGATCTTGACGATCCAAGGACAGGGAGTGCAACAGGAGGGGGGCATAGCCAGTGGCTACGCCCCCTCCTTCATTGGGTACGTGTTGCAGGCGTGTCACACGTCGTTTCCAAAACCAAAAGGGCACGGAGCGTTGAGCCGTGCCTTTATTGGCGGCGCTCCACGCCACATAGCCATGAAGAAATGGAAAAGCAGCCGGGCGTGGGCGGCGTCAGCCTAGTTCTGGAGCGTCCACGCAATGCCATCCGCTCCGGCCTCCACGATCTCAAAGGTTTCCTCGAAGTCGCCCGTGTACCACGGGTCCGGGACGTCGTAATCACCGCCCGAAGAATAGAAGTCGGAGTAACCGCGCTTGGATCCACCGGAGATCGGGCCAGAGAGTACGCCGTCATCGCCAAAGCAGCCACCGAGTGCAGAAACGGCCGTACCATCGAACTCGCGCCACAAATGAACCCGCTCCAACGGCACGTCCGCCTGCTCGCACATCGGCCGAAGGGACCGGGCATGGCCGACCGTCATCGCGAGAATCAAACCCGAGCTTCTGAGATCCTGGACGGAAGCACGCCGGGCACGGCGGTGCGGAATCGGATAGCCGTTTTCCCGCAGGATCCGCGCGGCGGGCGGGTAGATCGGATTACCGCTCTCCTCCGACGAAACACCACAGCTGGAGACCTCGTATTCAAGTCCCAATTCTTCCACCCGTGCGCGCAATACGACCTCGCCCATGGGAGAGCGACAGATATTTCCAGTGCACACCACCAGGATCTGGGGGTTCTCCGCAAGCTCGGCTCGAATGGCCTCGCCTACGCGGGCTGTCTGGTCAAAGGGCTGCGATGCTCTAATCATGGCCTCCATGGTACGGGTTTGGCGGGGTGAAAGGTCGCCCGACATCGGCTTCTCCCTTCCAGACCACTGGGTCCCTTCCAGACCACTGGGTCCCTTGTGGCGCAATGAGCCCGCTTCAGCTCTGATTCTTCCGCCTACTTCAGCCCTGCCTGCTCGCCTCAGTCCTTGCTCGTTCACTTCCCTCCCAGTCGGAGCGCAGGATCGCCATGATCTCGTCATCGATGTACTTGCCATCAAAACGAAAGGCTTCGCGGCACGTACCTTCATGAACGAAACCTGCCTTCTCGTATGCGCGGCGAGCGCGAGGATTGAATGCGAAGACGGTCAAGCCGATTCTGTTCAGGTTTGAGCTCACAAAAGCGTAGTCAATGGTGAGACGTATGGCCTCGGTCCCCAAGCCCCGGTCACGGCCTTCCGGTCCGATGAGAATCCGGAAGTTGCAACACCGGTCCTCCGGGCGCCATTCGTTGAGGACTGCTTCGCCAACACAGCGGCCACTGGCGCGGTCGACGATCGCCAGATCAAGCCGGTCGGTCTGGTCCTTGCGCGTCCGGTACCAGGCGAGTGTCGGTTCGTCGAGAACGGGAGTCGCGGCCTCAACTTCCTCCGTGGAACCGGCAGAGCCGGTGAGACGGATGACCTCGGGATCCGCCAAAATCGGCCCCATGCATTCGATGTCCGGCTCGGTGAAGGGACGTAAGATGACGTGCTCGCCGTCGATCGTTGGTTTGATGGGAAAGAGTGATTCGGGCATGGGTGGTACTTTGTCTCCTTCTCGCCGTGCGGTGGTTGCGGAGCTAGGTATTTGCGGGGTGTGGTGTGGCGCCGTATGGCGCCTGGATGTACCGGCACACCTAGATCTTCGGCAGCGAGTCGTACGCCTTGACCAGGCGCTTTTCGAACGCCGGCGTCGGCTCGGTGAAGAGTTCGACAACAGGCTTCTTCCGGCCCGGCCGCCAGAATCCGACGGCGGCCCCGCCCAAGATGATCGACTTGCGGAACACTCCGTTGTTGCCGGGTACCAGAGCATCGGCATGCTGGTCGGGAATCGTCATCCAGCGGCTACCATAGCCGAGGATCAGCTCATCAAAGCCTGGAAGCATGAGAAGGGAACGAGACACAGGCGTGCTCTCCGCCCGCTCAAGCACGCTGTTGTGCACCCAGTAGGTCTCGCCGTTCACAACGATTCCCGTCAGCTCGGACCCACAGTTCTCGATCGCCGCGTCAATCTCGCGCAGGGGAAGCTGGCTCCACCAGTTGATGTCCTTGCGAGAGGCGGGGCCATGCGACGTCAGGTAACGCAACACCACCTCATTGACCGCCTCTGTCCGATCGAGTTCACGCGGGTGGGCGATCCAGTCTTCCGCAAGGACGAACATCTGGTTGCCCTCCGGGCCAACAGGCCCTTGCACCAGCAAACCTTCGACACACAGATGATGGAGCAGGTAGTACGCCCAGTCCTTGGAAGCAATCACGCCGCGTTCCTGCCACGCTTGAATCAGCGACTCACGGCTGGCGGGAAAGACTTGAGGGGAGGGCACCGAAGTTGCCGCGTTCGCCTCTTCGCCCAGCGTGTCCACGCTCCCGTCGCTCAGCGGGATGCTTAGTGAGGTGCTCAGCTCGCCGGACCGCAACAAATCGACGGTCAACTCGCGAACACCATCGATATGCGTCGACTCAATTCCGTGATTGCTCCGGCGCTTTTCCTGGCCGAGAAGGCGGGGATGTGCGGTGAGGCCCAGATACCAGCCAACATCCTCGGCGGGCAAGACATGCAGAGTGCCGCGCTGGGGCCATGAACGAACCAGTTCGCCGGAATTGAAAGCCGCACACACATCCGCAATTGACTGCGAGCGCGTCCGCAGCGCGATCGAGACGAGCACCCCCGGCCAGTCCTGCCCCTGCAGGCACATCATGGCGCGCGTGACTTCTGCCGGGGTTGCCCACGGTTCACCAGCAAGACGTTGGGCCACAATACGGAGTTGGGAAATTCGCCGTCGTTCCCCTTTGGATGCGGCCGACTTCCTCGATCTCAGAACCGAAGAACGTCCTCGTCCACTCGATTCGTGTTTTTCTTCAGCAGCGGTACTCATGAAAAAGATTCTCTCTGATCCGAACACCGCAGTACATGACCAAACACGGCTGGAGCCGTGCTGCAGGATGGTGGCACCACACAAGGAGTGGGTAGAGGTCAACTCAAAAGCGGGTGGACTCGTTCATCACTCGAGTCCACCCGCTGGTTCCATGCGCCGGTTGAGTGTAGCTGTCGGTTGGTTACACCTGCCGGTCGAGGGGGAACCACGAAGTGGCGAAAGCAAAACCCGAAACCACACGGCAAACCCGAAACCACGCGGCAAACCCGAGACTGCACGGCAACACAACGTGAGCCGAAGACTACTGGGACTACTGGCTTCGATTCGATTCACTCAACCGGCTGGGAGAGGGCTCCAACATCTCAACTCCCCCGCGCCTCCGATCCGGCGTTGAGCTGGAAGGCCGCGCCGGCAGGATCGGCAACCCTCGTGCAGCGGCCGAACGGAGAATCCATCGGCCCGTCGAGTATCTGGCCGCCGAGCTCGCGCACCCTCGCCAGTGCCGGTTCCGTCGCTTCGATTTCGAAGTAGACCCGCCAAAAAGGCGCAGCATCAGCAGGGAGATGGGCGCTCGCGTCAAAGATTCCGGCACAAGCCTTCTCCCCCGCACCATTTGTCACATAGCGGAAACCGTTCTCGCCACCCTCGGATTCCATGTGGGCGATGTCGAAGTCGAAGACGTCACGGTAGAAGTCAACGGCGGTGTCGAAGTCCTTGGCCATCAGTTCGAACCACACGGGAGTTCCCGGAGTTCCGGTGAAGGTGTAGCCGTCGAAGCCGAGCGACTCCCACATTCCGATGACCGCGCCAGTCGGATCTGTGATCAGCGCGAACGAACCGGTCTGCGGCATCGCCATCGGCTCGGAGAGCACCGTGGCCCCGTGGGACTTCGCCAGCTCCACACGGGCAGCGACGTCATCGACTGCCAAGAAGATGTCCCAACGATCCGGAATCAGGCCACCATCCGGCCCCGGTATACCGGCCACATTCATGAAGCCGGCAATGATGTTGCCATCCTTCGAGACCATTTCGTAGTGCCCGAACTCCTCACCCTGGTCCTCGAAGGACCAGCCAAAAAGCTCACGATAGAAGGTACGGCTTGATTCGGCCTTGTTCGAGCCGAGATCGATCCATGTTGGAGTTCCGGTTGGTTGGGGCATGATGCACTCCTCTCTCGGTCCAGCCAACACTGTCTCCAATCGGATCTGCACTGACGCATTCCTCATTTGGCTTTCGCCATGACACCGGCGGCTGGTTGTGATACGAATCTATCGCACGAAAGTAATCTGGAATTGTCCAATTATGCGGAATTGTTCGCCGGGGCCACCGCAGAGCCCAAGTTCTCCTCGCCCACAGTGTCCGGAGCTCGTGTAGTAACCCCTTCACAAGGTCCGGAACTCACGCGGAAACCGCCGAAACGCCTCGCGTCCCGGCATTCCATGAATAACAATCCGTATTCCGCATGGGTGTATATGTGCAGCCCTGTTCCGAATCCGGATGGTTGTTTCGCCATGTCCCATTTCTGGACCCGCATTGTCGATGACCGTTGGCGACCGCAGCCTGGTTGTCCAGGGAGTCCCTCGTCCCGCACCGTCCAACGGGCAGTAACTCGCAGCGGGCCCACGCGGAGCAGTATTTAGTCACGCAGACTTGCCAGCATTTAGTCACGCAGACTTGCCAGGATTTAGTTACGCAGACTTGCCAGCGCGGACAATAGCGGTACGTTGTGGAGATCAGCTGGCGCAAACCTGAGAACGATCTCGGGCGGCACCTCACTCCTCAACGTCGCCGGAGTGATCGGTGCGGGATGGCCTGCAACCAACGGTACAGAAGGAGCCAGTTGCTCCAGCGGATCGGCATCGGCCGGCATGGAAACCGCCAGCAGCCACGGATTGCCCGGGCACGTCGGCAGCTCGAGTTGGTCAGCCCCGCCAACCAATGCCCCAGCCGCGGGCAGACCGACCGGAACCGGGCGGGAATACCAGCCGATCCACGTCTGCCTGGGCACACGCAGATCTTGATACCTTCCGAGTCCTGCCAGCAAATCCGTTGCCGGGGCGCCCATTCCCATATCCTCCTCTGCGGCACCACGCACCAAGGCCGTCCTCAACAAACCCTCGCCCAGATCCAGATGCACCAACACACTCGGTTGGCCCGGATCCCCCACCGCGAAAGGCGCCACCGGCCGCTCGGCGACGTCGTCGGCAAGTCGACGCAACCCCGCCGGAGCCGTACCGACCGCATGATGAAACCGGCGGCTGAAGGTGGACAGGGAGGCGAAACCAACCTGTGCACAGACGTCAACCACCGGTTCGTCGGTAATCAGCAGCAGCCGCTTCGCCTCCGCGAAACGCAGCGCCGCGCAATACTCCATTGGAGCAAGCCCCGTGATCCGAGCAAACATCCGAGAGAAGTGGTAACGGCTGTAGCCCACATGATCGGCCAGATCGGCAACCGTCAGGTTCGCTGCGAGATGCTCACGCATCAAACCCACCGCGTCTGCGACGAAATCGGGGGTTTGACCCGCCCACTGCATACCGCGCGGTGCCATGATCTACAACCTCACAGTTCGCGCAGATACATCAGCATCCGATAATCCTCGCCCGGCTGGATGTTGACGAATCCATGACGCTCGTAGAATCGGCGTGCGTCAGTATCGATCTCGTCAACATTGATGTGTATCTCTTGGGAACCCTGAGTTCGTGCGAAGGCAACAAAGGCCTCAAGAAGAGCTGAGCCCGTTCCAGCGCCCCGAAGAGCTGGGCGCACATACAGTTCCTCCAACTGGACGAGAGGAGCATCAAAATACGGGGTCGGTCGCAGCGTGAGCACTGCGAAACCAGTGGTCTGCCCCTCCGCGTCCTCGGACAGGAAGGCCACGAGATTCGAGTGACCGAGCTGTACACGAAAGCGATCAGCAAATTCGATTGCCGTGGGCGTTGGCGTCTCGAACTCGATATTGAAATCATGAAGAAGCTGACCGAGCACATCCGCGTCGGCCGTTTCTGCTCGTCGCACGATGATCTTCATCTGCCTCCCCCGCTTGGGTCAAAGCTAGCACGGGCCTGGCACTCAGCAACCATCAAATTCATGCGGACCTCCCCCACCCGATCACTTACTGGAGCTGGCACTGGCGGGCAAACAGCAGCGGCAGTAGTCTCACCCAAGCTCTCATGAGCAGGCCGGTGACTGCATGGCCGGGAGCGCCAGCATGTTGCCCGCCCCGGACCTTTTGGCTGGGTCTCGTCACTGATTTGACGGTCTGTCGTGCCCCGCTCTAGGCTTGCAAAATCGGGGTAGAAACCTGCACCTCCTCGTCGCCGGCGTGAATCGCTCGGCGCGGTGCAGCGAGTACACACGGCGCGTCGGCGTCGTCACTCCTTCATCTGACTGAAGGAGTAACGTGACTTCGTATCGTCCCATCCCGGCCCGTCCCTCATCGTTGCGCGGGTCCTGGTTGCCATTGGCCGCCCTGTCCGCCGTGTTCCTGATCGAGATGCTCGACAACTCGATCCTCAATGTTGCGCTACCGACCATCGGGCGGCAACTTCACGCCTCGGGGACCGCCCTGGAGTGGATCACGCTGACGTATACCGTGATCTTCGGCGGACTCATGATCGTATTCGGCGCCCTCGCCGATAGCTTCGGTCGGCGCAGGATGATGCTCGTGGGCCTGGTCATCCTCGCCGTGGCCAGCCTATCCACCCTGCTGGCGACGGCGGTGTGGCAGCTCATCGCGATCCGTGCGATCACAGGGGTCGCCGCAGCCATGACCGCACCGGGGGCGATGGCTTTGGCCTTCCGCCTGTTCGACATCGACGAACTGCGCGTCCGGGGTCTGAACATCATCTCCACGGTCGGGCTGATCGGCATGGCCATCGGTCCGATCGTCGGCGGGTTCATCCTCGCCTTGGCGCCGTGGCAGGCGCTCCTGGCGATCAATGCGCCCATCGCCGTCCTCGCCATGATCGGCATCCGCACCGGAATCCCTGCCGATCGACCAGAAGACCTCCACCGCGCCCCCATCGACTTCGTCGGTTCGCTGCTGGGCACAGTCACGATCGTGGCGGTCCTACTCATTCCGACGCTGTTCACCGAAACCGGCTCAGCATCGGTCTGGCCGTGGGCGACGAGCGCTTGCGCCATGGCTACCGGCATGCTGTTCGTCCTGCGTGAGCGCCGGACCTCCCATCCCGTGATCGACCTGAGCCTGTTTGCCCGCCCGCTGGTGGCCAGCGGGGTCCTGTTCAAGGCCGCCGCCTTTCTATCGATCGGGGCGCTGGGCTATCTGGTGACGCTGCATCTCCAGCTCGCCTTTGGTTGGACTCCCGGGCAGGCCGCCCTGGGCATGCTCCCGCAGGTCATCGTGCTCATCGCCGGAGGAGTCCTGGTCAGCCCGCTGATCACCCGGACCGGGATGACGAGGGCCGCCTGGTACTCCTCGACTATCATCGTGGCGGGGCTCGCCGTCTACGGCCTGCTCGGCACACATGGGTACGTGTGGATCGCCGTTGCCCTTGCCCTGGTTGCCACCGGGATGCGCATCGTCGGAGTCGTCGCCGGCACGAACGTCATGCGAGGCCTGCCCGCAGACCGCACCACGGTCGGGGCTGCTCTTGCCGACACCGCCGGCCAGGTCGGCGCCTCTATCGGGCTCGCCCTGGCCGGCACCATTCTCACCGCACTGTTCACCGGTACTCTGGCGGGTGGGACCTGGACTGCGCACCAGTACACACAGTTCGACACCGCGATCACCGTAGCCGGTACAGTCCTGGCCCTCGTCACCGCGCTCCTCGTCGCCGCTGGCATCGCACTCTCCCGCAATCTTCGCCGAGATCTACCTTTGGCGCGCGAAGTCGCACTTCCAACCATAGAGTTCGGCATCAAACCATAGAGTTCGACGACGACGAGCAACCACCAGCAGCGCACAACCACCAGCAGCGCACAACCAGAATGAGACGCAGGAATGCTTGAACCCGCGCAACCGCGGGTTCAAGCATTCCTGCCAGCACGTTCGGACCAGAGCATCTTCGTGAGTATCAGAAGTCCCAGTCGTCGTCGGTGGTGGCCTCGGCGGTGCCGATCACGTAGGAGGAGCCTGAGCCGGAGAAGAAGTCGTGGTTCTCATCCGCGTTCGGGGAGAGCGCGGCCAGAATTGCCGGGTTCACGGCAGTCTGGTCCGGGCCGAACAGCGCCTCGTAACCCAGATTCATGAGGGCCTTGTTGGCGTTGTAGCGCAGGAACATCTTGACGTCCTCGGTCAGACCCATCTCGTCGTACAACGACTCGGTGTAGTTCTCCTCGTTGTCGTACAGGTCCATGAGCAGCGAATACGTGTAGTCCTGCAACTCAGCTTGGCGCTCGGGAGAGGACTTGGCAACAGCCAGCTGGTACTTGTAACCGATGTAGTAGCCGTGCACGGCCTCGTCACGGATGATCAAGCGAATCAGGTCCGCGGTGTTGGTCAGCTTGGCATGCGCGGACCAGTACATCGGGGCGTAGAAGCCCGAGTAGAACAGGAACGACTCCAACATCGTGGAGGCAACCTTGCGCTTCTCCGGATCGTCACCGCGGTAGTAGTCGAGGATGATCCTCGCCTTGGTCTGCAGGTATTCGTTTTCCTCGGACCAACGGAAGGTCTCGTCAATCTCTTCAGTGGAAATCAGCGTGGAGAAAATCGAGGAGTACGACTTCGCGTGCACCGACTCCATGAACGCAATGTTCGTGTACACGGCTTCCTCGTGCGGCGTGATCGCGTCCGGGATCAGCGACACCGCGCCAACAGTACCCTGCACGGTGTCCAGCAGGGTAAGGCCGGTGAAGACGCGCGTGGTCATCTGCTGTTCGTGCGGCTTGAGCGTGTTCCACGACTGGATGTCATTGGACAGCGGGATCTTCTCGGGAAGCCAGAAATTACCGGTGAGCCGGTCCCAGACCTCGAGGTCCTTGTCGTCCGCCAGGCGGTTCCAGTTGATGGCCTGGACTCGGTCAACGAGCTTGAGCTTGGGTGGCGTCATGTCTCTCCTCCAGCAGGTTCGGCGCCCCGGCAGGAAGCCGCGAGCGCAGGCCCATCCATCATCTCACCTTCTCAGGCTTCGATACAGAAGCGGTGTTCTGCTGTTTCGCTCACTCCCATCCTCCCCACCTGCCGGTTGAGCGCAAGTCGCCCAGTGACTGGAGTCGAGGCCGGAGGATCGCGGGATCTCGGTTTCGATTCCGCGTCCACTCAACCGACCAATTCAACCCGTCCACTCAACCGACCAATTCAACCCGTCCACTCAACCGACCAATTCAACCCGTCCACTCAACCGCCGCAATGG
>WPCI01161047.1_pt1 | contig 57809 bp, 61 predicted proteins | sample 5399871 | NCBI WGS metagenome assembly WPCI01 (sample SAMN12869469, study PRJNA574797) | sludge metagenome | isolation source: wastewater treatment of pH7 | place: China:Beijing | collected 2019-05-20 | reverse complement strand
TTTAGGTTACCGTACAGGGCGTAAGGCACTAATTGAATTACTTGATATATATAAAAGTATTGGTGTGAATCATTTATTCCTTGCTCTATTTGATGGTCAACGTCCAGCTGACGAAGTATTGGATGAGCTAGGAGAAGAAGTACTACCTCATTTCCCAGCATTGTAAAGGAGTGAAAAGAATGAAAGCGATAGGACTTATGCAATATGGAGATAAAAGCGTACTACAAGAGATTGAAATGCAGACACCGCTATTAGGAGACACCGATGTACTAATTGAAGTATATGCAGCTGGTATAAATCCCGTGGATTGGAAAATACGTGAAGGTTTACTGCAAGACGTAATTTCTTATGACTTCCCGCTCGTTTTAGGATGGGATGTTGCAGGTGTAGTTGCTGCTATAGGGCCAAACGTAACAGCATGTAAAGTGGGGGATGAAGTATATAGTCGTCCGGATATTGAACGAAACGGTGCTTATGCAGAGTACGTGGCTGTAGATGAGAAATATGTGGCGAAAAAACCGAGGAATTTATCTTTTGAAGAGGCGGCATCAATCCCTCTTGTAGGTTTGACAAGTTGGCAAAGCTTAGTGAAGTTCGCAAATGTTCAAAAAGGTAATAAGGTTTTAATTCATGCTGGATCTGGCGGAATTGGTACGTTTGCTATTCAGCTAGCGAAAAGTTTCGGTGCACATGTTGCAACTACGACTAGTACGAAAAACATGCAGTTTGTAAAGGATCTAGGCGCTGATACTGTCGTCGATTACAAAACAGAAGACTTTTCTTCGCTTTTGCATAATTACAATATTGTTTTTGATGTGTTAGGCGGAGATGTACTAAAGGATAGTTATAAAGTGCTTGCACCAAATGGAAAGTTAGCGTCTATTTATGGTCCGAAAGGTATGGAAATTCCGCAAACCGAGATATCAAGAGAGAAAAATATTGAGAGTGACCATATATTTACTGAACCTAACGGATATGAACTTTCTCTTATTACAGAATTAATTGAGGACGGGAAGATTAAACCCATTGTAACGCATGTGTTGCCTTTACATGTAGAAGGTGTAAAAAAAGCACACCACATAAGTGAGTCAGAGCGTGCTCGTGGCAAAATAGTATTGAAGAAACATTGGTAAAGTATGAGGTTTTAGAGACAGTATTGTGCTAAGTAGCAAATGAGTTTATATATTCTATTCTAGCAATTGTTTTAAAAGGGAGAGAACAAATGGATTCAATGACATTTCTTTTATTTGGAGCGACAGGGGATTTAGCGAAACGCAAAATTTACCCTGCTTTATACAAATTATTTAGTAATGGGAATATACCGCAATCTATTTCTATTATCGGTATTGGTAGAAGGGTAATGTCAGATGTGGAATTTCAAACAAAGGTAGAACAATCCCTTGCTACATTTTCTAGAAGATCTACTGATGACGAATTAGGAGTAGAAGAATTTATTAGCACATTTCGTTATTGTCAATTAAATACAGCGAATATAGAGGACTATCAAGATTTGTTGAGTCTTGTAAAGAGACGTGAAACAGAATTGAACATTCCTGAAGACCGCATGTTTTACCTATCTGTTATACCAGAAGTATTTGATGTCATTGCTTTAAATATTAAGGAAAGTGGATTGTGGGCTACAAAAGGATTGAACCGTCTTATTATAGAGAAGCCTTTTGGTCATCATGTAACGTCTGCTCACGAGTTTAACAAAAAATTAATTGAAGATTTTGATGAAACTGATATTTTTTATATCGATCATTATCTTTGAAAATGAGTGGTAACTAAGGATAAACTTAGAAAAGTATTACGAAATAAATAGTATGTAATGTAAGACATTTTTATTGACGATAATAATATATGTGGTTAATATACTAGACATAAGATTATTTAATTACTAAAAGTAATTAAATATATGTTATTTCGTAAAGTATTATAAATAAGTAAGTCGTGGTAGAAACGCTTTGAATTGCTACTATTAATATTGGGGACAATTAGAAAGCGAAAGGTATAAAAAGAATTGGAATTTGATAACTCTTTGTTTTTTATAAAAACATGAGCTTCTGTACAATTCATTTTTAATATATTGACCAGGATTATACAACAAGAGGGGGACTGAAATTGGAATCAATGACCTTTGTTTTATTTGGAGCGACAGGGGACCTAGCGAAACGCAAAATTTACCCCGCACTATATAACTTATATAGAGATCAAAAGCTTCCAAAGCAAATATCCGTTATCGGGCTTGGGAGACGTGAAGTATCTCATGTAGATTTTCAAAAAAGAATAAAAGAATCAATAGAGACGTTTTCTCGTCATAGAGAAGAAGGTACTCCAGAACTCGAAGGTTTTTTAGATAATTTTCGCTATTGTCCATTAGATGTGAGTAAGCCGGAAGACTATGAGAGATTATTACAAGTCGTTCGTGAAAGGGAAGAAGAACTACATATAAAAGGGAATAGAATGTTCTATCTTTCCGTTGCTCCTGAATTTTTTGAGACAATCGCTTTAAATATTAAGGAAAGCGGACTTGATAAAACGGATGGATGGAAACGCCTAATGATTGAGAAACCGTTCGGGCACGACCTTACATCTGCTCGTGAGCTGAATGATAAGCTTAGTCGCACGTTTGAAGAAGACGAGATATACCGTATTGATCATTATTTAGGTAAGCCGATGATTCAAAACCTTGAAGCACTAGAGTTTGCAAATCCTGTTTTACAATCGATTTGGAATAAAGAACATATAGCGAATGTACAAATCACAGCGAGTGAAACAGTTGGGGTTGAAGAAAGGGCAGGATATTATGATCAGGCAGGAGCCATTCGAGATATGGTTCAAAATCATATGTTACAAATATTAATGATGACTGCTATGAATTTGCCGGAAAAGGTTAATGCATGTGAAATTCGAGAGGAAAAGCGAAAGGTAATGGAGGCGCTTCGTAAAGTGAAAAAAGAAGACGTTCAAAACCATATCATTCGCGGACAATATGGTGCAGGTGAGATAAATGGCGGGCAAGTTGTAGCATATAAAGAGGAGCCAGGAGTAAATCCTTCTTCTAATATAGACACATTTGTCGCTGCTCGCTTGTGGATCGATAATCCATTTTGGACTGGCGTTCCCTTTTATATACGAACAGGCAAACGAATGAAAGAAAAGTCTACTCGTATTGTAATCGAATTTAAAAATACGTTAAAACAGCAATATCAAGATAGTAATCCAAATGCAGCACCTAACTTGTTAATAATTGAAATTAGCCCAGGTGAGAACGTTTCATTACAGTTAAATAGTAAAAATCCATTGAAAAATGGAGAAATTGAACCGATCCGTATTAACTTTACTTGTGAGCAAGCGGATGTGGGAGTACCTGAAGCGTATGAAAGACTCATTCATGATGCTGTGAGTGGAGACGCTACATTCTTTGCACATTGGAGAGAAGTTGAATTGTCATGGGAATGGGTACAACCAATTCTTGAAGCATTCGAGGAAAACTTATTACCACTTCATGAATATGAGTCTGGTTCATATGGTCCAGAGACATCTAATGAATTATTGCAAGAAAGTGGATTTAAATGGTGGTTAGATCAAGAAACGAAAAAATAAGTACTTTCTTTCATGAAAGCATGTAGGGGGACGATTACTATGACACAAAACATAAATCAATTAGCAGTGAATACAATTCGTACGTTATCAATTGATGCTATTAATGCGGCAAATTCAGGTCATCCAGGTCTTCCGATGGGAGCAGCGCCAATGGCTTATGCATTATGGGCGAATCATTTAAATCATAATCCTAATCATCCAAAATGGTTTAACCGTGATCGCTTCGTTTTATCGGCGGGACATGGATCTAGCTTATTATATAGCCTACTTCATTTAGCTGGATATGACGTTTCAATTGATGACTTGAAAAACTTCAGAAAGTTAAATAGTAAAACACCAGGTCATCCTGAGTTTGGTCACACTTCTGGAGTTGAAGCGACGACAGGACCGTTAGGACAAGGGATTGCGAATGCTGTCGGAATGGCAATGGCAGAAGCGCATTTAGCGGCGAAGTTCAATAAGGATGGTCACTCTATTATTGATCACAATACGTACGCTTTAGTTGGAGACGGTGATTTAATGGAAGGTGTCGCTTATGAAGCGATGTCAATGGCAGGACATATGAAACTTGGCAAGTTAATTGTGCTGTATGATTCAAATGAAATTTCACTTGATGGTGAATTAAACATTGCTTTCTCTGAAGATATGCAGAAAAGAGTAGAATCTGCACATTGGCAATATGTAAGAGTTGAAGATGGAAACGATGTTGATGCGATTACAAAAGCAATTCAATTAGCGAAAGATAATACGGACCAACCTACTCTTATAGAAATTAGAACCATTATAGGTTACGGAAGTCCAAAAGTTGCTGGAACGAACAAAGCACATGGTAACCCGCTTGGAGTAGAAGAAGCGACAGCGACAAAACAAGTGTATGGTTGGCATTATGAAGAAGACTTCTTTGTACCTGAAGAAGTAACAGCTCATTTTAATGAACTGAAACAAAAAGGTATTGAAAAAGAAAATGGCTGGAATGAGCAGTTCAACTTATACAGAGAGTCAAACCCTGCACTAGCAGATGAATTAGAAAAAGCGATTACAGGTGAAGTTTTAATCGAAGCGAAAGACATTTTATCCTTCGATACTGAAAAAACGATTTCAACTCGTGTTGCAAGTGGGGAAGCTATTAATCATTATGTGAAATCGATTCCTTCTATTTTCGGTGGAAGTGCAGATCTTTCTCATTCTACGATGACAGATATAAAAGGTGAAGCAGTGTATGCGGTAGAATCGTATGCTGGCCGAAATATATACTTCGGTGTACGTGAACATGCAATGGGCGCAGCAGCGAATGGACTGGCTCTTCATGGAGGAGTAAAACCGTTCGTGAGTACATTCTTTGTATTTAATGACTATCTTCGTCCATCTATTCGACTGGCTGCATTGCAAAAGTTACCTGTTACGTACGTATTTACACATGATTCGATTGCTGTAGGAGAAGATGGTCCAACGCATGAACCTATTGAACATTTAGCAGCTCTTCGGGCAATTCCTGGTTTAACAGTTATCCGTCCGTCAGATGCAAATGAAACAGCAAGTGCGTGGGCGTATGCTTTACAGCAAACGGATGGTCCAGTCGTTTTAGTACTTAGCCGTCAAAATTTACCGGTGTTTCATGAAACGAAAGCAAACATAGAGAATCTTTCTAAAGGGGCTTACGTATTAACACAAACGAATGAAAATCCGGATGTAATTTTAATTGCGACAGGTTCTGAAGTATCCTTAGCTGCTAGTGCGAAAGCGAAATTAGAAGAAGACAATGTCTCTGTTCGCATCGTTGCAATGCCAAGCTGGGAGTTATTCGATCGCCAATCGAAAGAATATAAAGAATCCGTTCTTCCGTCTTCTGTAACGAAACGAGTATCTCTTGAGATGGGTGTATCTCTCGGGTGGGAGCGTTATGTAGGACAAGAAGGAAAAGTACTATCAATTGAAACATTTGGAGCTTCAGGAACTGGTGCTGAAGTCATGAATCTATTTGGATTTACGACAGAAAATGTTGTTCAAATTACAAAAAATGTATTGAATTCTTAAGCTATGACTGTGAATACCTTTCCGTACATATCAGTGCTGCAAGGTATTCCAGATTGTAGTGATATGAATTTTTAATAAAAGATGATTTGAGGAGGAATTATATTATGCAAGTAGGATTAATTGGTTTAGGTAAAATGGGATTAAACTTAGGGAAAAATTTAATGGATCATAAACATGAAGTAGCAGCATTTGACTTGAATGCAAGTGCAGTGGAAGAAATGAAAGAGTACGGGGCTACAGGTACATCTAGTTTAAGTGAACTTGTTCAGTCATTACAATCACCAAGAATTCTTTGGGTAATGGTACCACACGCTGTTGTAGATTCTGTTATCGATGAGGTTACACCACTTTTATCAAAAGGAGATATTTTAATTGAAGCGGGTAATTCACATTATAAAGAGTCTATTCGCCGATATGAGCAACTAAAGAAAGATGGTATTCACTTTATGGATGCAGGAACTTCTGGCGGAATGGAAGGCGCTCGTAATGGTGCTTGTTATATGATCGGAGGAGATCAAGAAGCTTGGGACATCGTTGAACCTATCTTCCGTGATACTGCTGTAGAAAATGGATACTTATATGCTGGAAAAGCTGGTAGTGGTCACTTCTTAAAAATGGTTCACAACGGAATTGAATACGGTATGATGGCTGCTATTGGTGAAGGATTTGAGATTCTAGAGAAAAGTGAATTTGACTATGATTATGAAAAAGTATCAAGAGTATGGAACAACGGTTCAGTAATCCGTTCATGGTTAATGGAATTAACAGAAAATGCATTTTCTAAAGATGCAAAACTGGATGAAATTAAGGGTGTTATGCATTCTTCTGGTGAAGGAAAATGGACAGTAGAAACAGCATTAGACCTTCAAACAGCAACTCCTGTTATCGCAATGTCGTTATTAATGCGCTACCGCTCATTAGACAATGATACATTTACAGGAAAAGTAGTAGCAGCTCTGCGCAATGAATTTGGCGGACATGCAGTAGAAAAGAAATAAACATCTTAAAAATTTAACTCATTAACGTTTAAAAAATGGAGGGAATGAATCATGAAATTTTTTATTGATACTGCAAATCTTGAGGACATAAAAAAAGCATATAAACTTGGAGTTTTAGCTGGTGTTACAACGAATCCTTCTTTAGTAGCAAAAGAGGGGATTAAATTTGAAGACCGTATCGCAGAAATTTGTCAGGCAGTTCCTAAAGTTGAATCTGTTTCGGCAGAAGTAACGCCAGATGCTGTGACGGCTGAAGAAATGATTGCTCAAGCAGAAGAGTTGATTAAGATTAATGGCGGCGATGAGAAAGTTACAATAAAACTTCCAATGACGCTAGCAGGATTAGAAGCTTGTCGCTATCTTACTGAAAAAGGTGTGAAAACGAATGTTACACTTATTTTCACTGTGAACCAAGCACTTTTAGCTGCCAGAGCAGGTGCAACGTATGTTTCTCCATTTTTAGGACGTTTAGATGATATTTCTGAAGATGGCGTATTATTAGTTGCTAAAATTGCTGAATTATTCGATGTTCACCAATTAGATACACAAATTATTGCGGCTTCTGTTAGACATCCAGATCATGTAACTCGTGTAGCGATGGCAGGTGCTCACATTGCAACAATCCCTTATAAAGTAATTGAACAACTTGCTATGCACCCATTAACAGATCAAGGTATTGAGAAGTTTGCTGCGGACTGGGCGAAAGCTCCTAAATTATAATGCATAAAAGTGAAGGAGCTTTCCGAAAATTGCTTTTCATGAGAGGACAAATCCTAAGTAACTTCATCGTTTAAACGGGATCCCGAGTTTGTAGTCTTACTATGTGAAAACAGCAAGAGAAGAAAGCGTCATTCACTTTTAAAAAAGGAAAATTTGCTTACGCGAAGTGTTTATCACAATAACATTACAATGATGAAAGAGAAATCCCCTTATCAGAGAGATGAGTTAAAGTATATCTCTGATAAGGGAGATTCTTTTTGTATAAATCATTATGATGTGAGGATGCTTTTAAGTGCATATCAATATGTAAAGCTATCTTTTACTCAAGTAAGAACTATATAGGTTCTTTTCATTATATAGCATTTTTGAAAGGGTTTACATAAAGGGGGATTAAGTATGAATATGTACCTTTTAATGATTACATTATTATCAATTGTAATTGTTATTTTAGGGGTTTCGTGGTGGAGATGGCATGCGTTTATTAGTTTAACGGTTGCAAGTTTGTTTTTAGCAATTATGTCTGGAATGCCAATGGATAAAATAGTGAGTGCTTATGAAACGGGAGTTGGGAGTGTTCTCGGGCATTTAGTAGGTATTTTAGTTTTAGGTACAATTTTAGGGAAAATGATGGCAGAGTCAGGTGCTGGAATGCAAGTAGCAGAGTTCTTTATTAAATCCTTTGGGATAAAAAACTTACCGTGGGCTATGTTAATTGCAGGTTTTATTATTGGAATTCCGGTGTTTTTTGAAGTAGGTATTTTAATATTGTTGCCGTTAGTAATTTCAATTCATAAAACTACGAAACAAAATATTTTATTGATAGCGTTACCAGCAATTGCTGGGCTATCTGTCGTACATGGCCTAGTTCCTCCGCATCCAGGGGCAATCGTTGCAATTGGTATTTATAAAGCGAACCTTGGGAAGGTACTATTGTATTCACTCATTATTACATTTTTTGCAGCGATTATTGCAGGTCCTATATTCGCTAAATGGATTCACAAACGTGTAATTCCTGAAAATGAGCCAGAATTGATACGTGTAAATACAAAATCAACGAAATTACCAGGAATAGGAGTTTCGTTTTTAGTTATATTGTTACCTGTAATGTTAATGGTGTTAGCGGCAGCAGCTCCTTATGTTCCGCTTTCTGATACTTTAATGAAGGTTGTCACATTAATCGGTAGTCCTATCATTGCACTTTTGATTGCATGTTTTGCAGCGTTTTATTTTCTTGGATTTCGTCAAGGTATCGATAAAAAGGCTATTAAGAAGGTAACAGAAGATAGCTTATTACCAATCGGTTCAATTGTTGCGATTATTGGTGCCGGCGGGGGATTTAAGCAAATTCTTATCGATAGTGGTGTAGGCAATGCTATTGCTCAAATGTCTGAGCATTTAGCTCTATCTCCAATTGTATTAGCATTTATAGTAGCAGGACTAATTCGAATTGCGACAGGGTCAGCGACAGTCGCTTTAACAACAGCAGCAGGCATCGTTTCACCAATCATTGAAAATACGACAGGTGTGAATTTAGAGTTGCTCGTCATTGCAACAGGTGCAGGAGCATTAATGTTTTCACACGTAAACGATGCTGGGTTCTGGATGGTAAAAGAATACTTAGGTTTAACAGTGAAAGAAACATTTAAAACATGGACGGTATTAGAAACGTTACTTTCATTTATCGCTTTTGGAGGAGTTTTACTACTCGATATGTTTGTTTAAAATAAGGATATTTTTATATCAATTAAGAGAGACAACTTTAGCACATAACGTTATGAACAGATAAAATAAATATATTTTTATGGTTCTTATATGATTAGGATACTGTAGGGATTTTTGTTAGGAGGAAGAAATGGTGAGCACAAAATATATGATTGGTGTAGACATTGGGACAACTAGTACAAAATCAGTTCTATTTTCTACGGATGGATCTGTTATTGCAAGTCATGGAATTGAATATCCTTTATATTCTCCTACGCCGGAAACAGCAGAACAAGACCCAGAAGAAATTTTTCGTGCAGTAATACATACGATTAAAGAAACTGTACAGACAAGTAGTGTACAGCCGCATGATATTCTTTGTGTTTCTTTTAGTTCGGCAATGCATAGTATCATTGCTGTAGATGAAAAGGGAAAACCGTTAACGAGATGTATCACTTGGGCAGATAATAGAAGTGCAAGCTGGGCAGAGAAAATAAAGAATGATATGAATGGTCATGAAATTTATTTGCGTACTGGGACACCAATTCATCCGATGTCACCACTTTCGAAATTAGTTTGGTTACAGAATGAACAGGCAGAATTGTTCGCAAAAAGTTATAAATTTATTTCTATTAAAGAGTATGTTTTTTATAAGTTATATAAGGAGTATGTAATTGATTATTCTATAGCATCAGCAACAGGGATGTTTAATTTGGAATCTTTAAAATGGGATGAAGAGGCTTTACGTGTAGCGGGCATTACAGATGATAAGCTTTCTAAACTTGTTCCAACGACGCACAGCTTAACAGGATTAGATGAGGAGCTTGCCAAAGAAATGAATGTACTTGTTTCTACTCCATTTGTAGTAGGAGCGAGTGATGGAGTCCTATCCAATTTAGGTGTAAATGCAATAGATCCTGGCGTTGTTGCTGTGACAATTGGTACAAGCGGTGCGATACGTGCTGTAACAAATCGTCCTGTAACAGATCCAAAAGGTAGAATTTTTTGTTACGCCTTAACTGAAGACCATTGGGTAATTGGTGGACCGGTTAATAACGGTGGTATGATTTTCAGATGGGCTCGTGATCAATTAGGTACTTCAGAGATTGAGCTTGCGAAGCGTTTAGGAAAAGATCCATATGAAGTGCTTACTGAAATAGCAGCAAAAGTGAGTCCGGGGTCCGACGGTTTATTATTTCATCCGTATTTAGCAGGAGAAAGAGCTCCTTTATGGAATGCAAATGCACGAGGATCTTTCTTCGGACTTGGATTGCATCATAAGAAAGAACATCTTATCCGTGCTGTTTTAGAAGGAGTAATTTATAATTTATACACCGTTCTTCTCGCTTTAAAAGAACTCATTGGTGAACCGAAAAAAATTCAAGCGACAGGTGGTTTTGCAAGATCGGAACTTTGGAGACAGATGATGGCGGATATTTTCCATCAAGACGTATATGTTCCAGAAAGTTTCGAAAGCTCTTGCCTAGGAGCTGCAATCCTCGGTTTATATAGTTTAGGTGAAATAGATACATTATGCGTAGTATCTGAAATGGTAGGTGCGAATTTCCACCATGAACCAAACATGGAAAGTGTGGAAAAATATAAAGATTTAACACCGATTTATATTCGTCTGTCCCGTCAATTGGAGGAAGAATATGAAAGTATAGCAGCGTACCAAAAAAAGTGGGTTTAAAAGCTATTTAACAAGAAAATATGGTAACGTATAAAGAGGTACTCTAATTTTTTAGGATACTCTTTCAACATAAAACATTATAGGAAGTAAGATGAATGAAAAATATAGGGAGAGAGGGTTATGAAAATGAAGGATAATAAAGAGTTTATTGGATATGTTGGAACTTACACGAAAGAAAAAAGTGCAGGAATATATAAGTTTATTTTAGACACGGAAGCAAAGAAAATTAGTAATGTAACACTTGCGGCCAAGCTGGATAATCCTACATATGTAACGATTAACCGAAAGAATGAATATCTCTATTCCGTTGTTAAGGAAGGAGAATCTGGTGGTGTAGCTGCGCATTCGATTGATAGTAAAACTGGAGAGCTAAAGGAGAAAAATAGACAAGTGGTAGAAGGGGCTTCTCCTTGTCATGTGAGTGTTGATAGTGGGACTCACACGGTAGTTACAGCAAATTATCATAAAGGAACGATTGAGTCTTTCGCAGTAAATGAAGAAGATGGATCTGTAAATCCTGCGACCTCTATTATAACGCATAAAGGTTCAGGTCTGAATAAAGAAAAACAAGAGAAACCACATGCGCATTACGCAGGATATACGCCTGATGAAAAATATGTGGTAGGTGTTGATTTAGGGATAGATAAAATAATTACGTATGAAATAAAAGATAGTGTATTAAAAGAAGTGAATAGCTTGGCTGTAAATCCAGGAAGTGGTCCGAGACATATTACTTTTCATCCAAATGGAAAGTATGCGTATGTGATGACGGAGCTTAGTTCAGAGGTTATTGTGTTAACATATAATCCGGCAGAAGGAGCTTTTACAGAAGTACAGTATATTTCTACTATTCCTGCCGCGTTTGATGAAAATAATCAAGGAAGTGCGATTCATATTTCTTCTGACGGCCAGTTTGTATATGCAGGCAATCGTGGTCATAATAGTATCGCTGTTTTCAGTGTGGATCAAAACTCAGGTGAGCTTACATTTGTGGAACACACATCTACAGAAGGAAATTGGCCAAGAGACTTTGTATTAGATCCTACTGAAAAATTCCTTGTTGCTACAAATGAAAAGTCACATAATCTAGTACTATTTTCAAGAGATGAATCTACAGGGAAGTTAACGCTTATCCAATCTGACGTTGCTGTGCCAGAGCCTGTTTGTGTGAAGTTTTTAAATGCTTAAGTTGTGTTGAAGCTGAATGCATGCAGAGGTGTCGTTATTTGTCGGTAAGTCGATATCCTTTGTCGAAACGTCGATATATTAAAAAAAATCGTTGATATATTTGAAAAATCGTTGATATAATTTCATATGCCTAAAAAAAAGCAAAGCGATATCGCTTTGCTTTTTACTGTTTCTTTTTCGGTCTACGTACTAACTCGCCGCCGCAGTTTGGGCAAACGTTATGTCTTTCTTCTGTACATGGTGCGCAAAATGTACATTCATATACGCAAATGTATGCTTCAGAATCTTGCTCCAGCGATTGATCGCAAATTTGACAGTTTGTTTTCATTTGTAGTGCCATAGTAACTCTCCTTTTAGTTTGAATATTTACAATTTAATTATAATTCAATGAGCAGAGTTAGTCCTTTTCAATTGAAAGGAAATCGAATGATAAAGTTATGATTTGAAATGAAAGGCGCTCGTTTATTTTTAAATTGATTATTTCATGCAGTTAGAATATTATGAAATAGTCAAAAGACAACAGGGGGTATACATTTTGACTAATCATAACGATCATTTAAAAGCAAACTGCGAAAAATGCTTCGGTTTATGTTGTGTGGCGTTACCGTTCGCAGCATCGGTAGATTTTGCGGTGAATAAAGATGGTGGTAAACCATGTTCTAATTTACAGTCAGATTATAAATGTAGCATACATAAAGATCTTAGAGGAAAAGGTTATAAAGGTTGTACAGTATTTGAATGTTTCGGCGCTGGACAGAAGATTTCTCAAGTTACATTTAACGGGATTGATTGGCGGAAAGATGCTAAGCATGCGAGAAAAATGTATGATTCTTTTCCAGTTATGCATCAGCTCCATGAAATGCTTTGGTATTTGAATGAAGCCATTCTATTAAAGGCGACGCAGCCAATTCATAAAGATCTGAAGGAAGCTATTGAAGAGACAGAGCGTCTTGCGAATTTAAGTCCAGATGAGTTAATGAAAATAAATGTTCCATTACACAGAGCGGAAGTGAACATTCTTCTTTTAGAAACGAGCGAACTAGTTTGGAAGGAAATGAATACTGCGCGTAGGAAACGAATCATACACCGCGGCGCAGATCTTATGGGAGCAAACCTGAAAAAGAAAAATTTACAAGGGGCGAATTTAAGAGGAGCATATTTAATTGCGGCAAACTTAAATGGTGCAGACTTACGAGGGGCGGATCTCATTGGAGCAGATTTACGAGATGCAGATATTCGTGGGGCTGATTTTACAAATAGTATTTTTCTGACGCAAGTTCAAGTTAATGCGGCAAGAGGGGACAAACATACGAAATTACCGAAATTGTTGTCTCGTCCATCGCATTGGAGTGTGTAAAGAGTGTATACGAACAGGCAGAGATTAAGTATCTCTGCCTATTTTTCATTTCTTTTCAAAAGTAGTAATAAAAACACTACATATAATAAGAATACCACCAATAAAAAAGTTACTACTCAATGTTTCGTTTAAGAGTAACCAACCAAGCAACGATCCGACGATAGGTTGGAAGAAGAAAAATAACGAACCGATGCTAGCGTCCATTAATTCTAATCCTTTATTCCAAAGGAAAAAGGCACCTGCCGTTGAGACGATTCCTAAATAAAGTACGCCTAATACTACATATAGGTTCATATGTTCAATAGGGTTTGATTGAAATTCCCATACCATAAAAGGTGTAATAAAAAAGAGTGAAAAGAATATAGCGTACGTTGTAATCACTAAAGATGAAAATCGAGCTGAAGCAATTTTTACATAAATAGATAGTAAAGCCCACGTAATAGCTGCCCCGACTAATATGATTGTACCGATAAAATAGGAGCCAATTTCAATATCCCATCCGATTACGATAATGACACCGATTGTCGCTATGATGGTAGATAGTAATCTACGAGCGGTTAGTTTTTCTTTTAAAATGATCGCTGCAAATATAACCATAAATGCAGGTGTAGCTGATGTTACTAAAGATCCTGTATGAGCGTCGGATAATTTTGTTCCGATAAATTGACAAGTGATCGAAATGAAATATCCGATAAATCCAATCCAAGCGAATAATAGCCAATCTTTTTTACGAATGGTTACTGTTTTCTTTTGCTTTTTCTCAGTAATTTTTAAAATCATATACAAAACAACAAAAGCAATGATAAAGCGTAGCCAAACGAGTGTGAGTGGTGGGATAAAGTCGAGTACATATTTGCTAACAACATACATACCGCCCCATATACTAGCTGCTAGTGATAAACATATAGCTCCTAAAATGGTTTGTTTCATGTAAAGTACCTCCGTCTATTTTTAGGGTATGATGAGTTCCCTAAGACGAGGCATAGTGCACGTGTTATATGAATGCCCGTCTTAGTTTATAGACGGCCTACAGGTTGATCGTTTTCGAATGAAGTGTTGTAGTACATGTGTATTCCTCCTTCTTAAGTTATAATGATATTATAACTTAATTTTCTGATTATTGGAGGTTGTTATGAAATATATCGTTATAAAATCACATGTTAGCAATTATCCTGATCCAATTCGCTTAGAAGAGGGGGATGTAGTGAAAATGATAGAGAGTTACGATGGTCCTGAAAACTGGATGTTTTGTCACGAAGAGAAATATGACCGGAAAGGGTGGGTTCCGGAGCAAATTATAATGAAAAATATAACTGATGTAGGAATCATTACGAAACAATATACTGCCAAAGAATTAAATGTAAGTATTGGAGAAAGATTGATTGGGTTAGAAGAATTGAATGGATGGGTTTGGTGTGAAAAAACAGGTGGTGAGGATGGCTGGGTACCAAAGGAAAACTTACAAAAATATTAGTAATACGATTTGGTTATTAATATAGGAAACATATTTTTAGTTTATGAGTATATTGGTTGTAGGATGAAAAATAGATTAATAGAGAAAGAGGAGATTATTATAACTACAACCGTTATTTCTCATTTTTATAATGAAGAGTATTTATTACCGTGGTGGCTTGCTCATCATACGAAACTGTTTGATCATGGTATTTTAATTAATAAAGGCTCAACAGATCGTTCGGTGGAGATTTGTAAGAAATTCGCACCGCATTGGGAAGTGCGAAATTCTGTAAATCCAGAGTTTGATGCATATGCGACGGATCATGAAGTGATGAGGGTAGAACAAGAAATACAAGGATGGAAAATGATTTTAAATACGACTGAGTTTCTTTGTGTGCAAGATAAAAATCAGTTTTGGAAATCACTAAATGAATTGGGAGGGAGGATGTATTGGCTAGAAGGGCTTATTATGGTTGATGATCCTAACTACAGTTATCCGGACCTTAACTTTGGACTCCCTTTAATGAAACAGCGATTTCATGGTTATTTACCAGAAGATTGGCCGTTGTGGAGAAGAGGTAGATTTATTCATAATCATGAACACGGAAGTTATACAGTTGGAAGACATTTATCCGCGCATGAATCTATGATTTATCCGCCTCTTGCTTGTATATTATGGTTTGGATTTAGTCCGTGGAACGATGCGATGAGAAAGAGAAAGTTACAAATTGGTCCGACTCTTTCTGAAGCTAGTAAGCATGGGGGAATGGGGACGCATCATATTATTACGCCGGAAAGATTAGAAGAATGGTATAAGGAATTAGCGAGAGGAACGAAGGATTTACGTTTTAGTGATGCGTACCGTTATGTTTTTGTATAAATGATTCCCACCATGAAATTGTTTCTTCGATTCCTGTATTTAGATCGTATGTCGGTTTCCAGTTTACTTCAGTTTTTAAACGTTCTACATGAACGCCGACAAATAAAGGTTCATCTTTAGAGAAAGGTATTGCACCCAGTTTAATTAGATGTTCTTTTCCTATCTTTTTAGCGATGATAGAAGCTAACTCTTTAATTTGTACAGATTGACCAGAAGCGATATTGATTGTGTCTGTAACGCCATGTTCTAATACTGTTATGAGAGCATCAGCGACGTCGCTCACATGGAGGAAATCTCTTGATTGTTTTCCATGTGTACATAGTGCTTCCTCATTTTTTAATAAAGAAGTGATGATGTTAGAAACGAGTCGATTCCCTTGTTCGTGAGGGCCATACATATGAAAAATGCGGCCCCAACACATGCTGAGACCGGTTTGCTTGGCGTACGTTTGGAGCCAGGAGTGTAGTGCATTTTTACATAATGAATACGGGGTTTTATAAGAAAGAAGCGGTGAATCTTCAAATAATACACCGTTAAACCATTCATACTCTGCGCCAGTCCCGGCAACGACGACTCGCTTTCCGCCGCATGTTGTGAAGTGTTGAATCAATGAGATACTAGACGTAAGCCAATAGTAATTATTGATAGATACATAACACGCTGGCGGCACTGCTTCCCAAGCTAAATGAATGAGATGACTAGGCTTCATGTCGTAAATGAGTTTTTTTACTTCTTCATCGCAAAGTAAGTTGACTTTATGCCAATGGCAAGAAAGATGGGAAGGCTTATTTGTATTGTAAGTGGCGTGCACTTCATAGCCCTTTTGAATAAGAGAATGTACAACATATTTACCAATCCATCCGCTACCGCCTGTTACAAGGATTTTTTTCATGGCTCAATTACCTCAACTTCTGGTATTGTTACTAAAAATTTGCCGCCCCACTCACGAATGAAAGAGCATTCTTTCATAATCTCGTCTTTTAAATTCCAAGGAAGTATAAGAATGTAATCAGGTTTTGTACGTTTTATTTCTTCTGGAGATTTTATTGGAATGCGGGTTCCTGGTAGAAGGAGATTTTGTTTATGAGGGTTTTTATCTACTGTATAAGCTAGAAATTCTTTTCCTATCCCGCAATAATTTAAAAGGGTGTTTCCTTTAGCTGGCGCACCGTAACCGATAATTTGTTTGTTTAAAGCTTTCGCTTCGATAAAAAACTGTAAAATATTTATTTTCAATTGTTCGATGCGTTTAGAAAAAAGGAGATAACAGTCTAATGTATTTAGCCCGTGATCCACTTCTTTTTGAATTAATTTTGTAACACTAGAATGGATAGTTGATTCGTCACTATGATGTTTTACAAAAATACGTAAGGAACCACCGTGCGTTGCAAGTTCTTCTACATCGACAATTTGTAAATGATGGTGAGATAAAACTTTTTGCAGGCTTATAAGTGAGAAATAGGAGAAGTGCTCATGGTATATCGTATCAAACTGTTTAAAGGATATGAGATTTAATAAGTGCGGGAATTCAATTGTTATTGTTCCGTCTTGTTTTAATAACGTTTTTAAACCTGCCACAAAATCATGTAAGTTCGGAACGTGTGCTAATACGTTATTAGCAATGATTAAATCTGCTTGCGGTAATTTTTTTGCTAAGTCGTTGCTGAAAAAATTCACTTCAGTAGGAATTCCTTTTTGGATAGCGATTTCTGCTACATTTTTTGCTGGTTCAATTCCTAACGTTTCGATATGTTCTTTTTGAAAGTATTGTAATAAGTACCCATCGTTACTCGCGATTTCAACCACCTTTGAATGTTTCTTTAAGTGGAAGCGCTTAATCGCCATTTCTACATATTGTTTAGCATGCAGTAGCCAGCTGGATGAGTAAGAGCTAAAGTATAAATAGTCATGAAAAATATTGTGCGGAGATTCAAATTCATCTAATTGTACGAGTAAACAAGAGTGACAAACAAATGTGTGCAATGGATAAAATGGTTCCATTTTATATGAGTTTTCTGGAGAAACAAATGAGTTAGCGAGAGGAGAAACACCTAAATCTAAAAAAGTGTTGCTGAGTAATGAGTGGCAAAAACGGCATTTTTTCTGTTCCATTTTATAGCCCCCTTATAAATTTTTGAATGCATCGATTTGTTGTCGCGTGAAAGATTCGATATTTTCACCAGATGCATATTTTTTGTACCAATCAACAGTCCAAGTGATAGCCTTATCTGTTGATAACTTAGGAGTCCAGCCGAGTTTAGTTACTGCTTTTGTACTATCGAGTGTTAAAACAGGCGATTCATAAGGAGTGTTTGTAGAGGGGGAAGTGATTGTTAGTTGTTTATTCCATAATTTTATTACAGATTGAATGACATCATGAACGGTTCTGTTAGGTTCGTTCAACGGGCCGAAATTCCATGCTTCTGCATATGCAGCGTCTGTCCAAAGTTTTTCAGCTAAAAGGATATAGCCGTGTAAAGGATCTAATACGTGTTGCCACGGGCGAATAGCCTTTTTGTTTCTAATCGTTAATGTACTATCTTGTAAATATGCACGAATGACATCTGGGAATAATCGGTCTTCTGCCCAATCCCCACCACCGATGACGTTACCTGCTCTTACTGAGGCGAGTTTCTGAGTATTAGTGTGGAAGAATGATTTTTGATAGGATGTTGCCACTATTTCAGCGCAAGCTTTACTAGCACTATAAGGGTCGAAACCTCCTAGCCGGTCAATTTCCACGAATGCCCGGTTACCGATCCCGTCATTTTCATAACATTTATCACTTGTAACATTAATGATGCCACGTATACTTTCTGTATGTTTTGCAACTTCCAATACGTGAACAGTGCCTAAAACATTCGTTTTAAATGTTTCGATAGGATCTTTGTATGAAGTGGTGACGATTGGCTGGGCAGCTAAATGAAATAGTATGTCAGGGTTATGATGTTTTAGGGCGTGTAATAAAGAATCGTAATCTGTAATGTCGCCTTTAATTGTTATGCACTCTTTTGCTACGTTACATTGTTCAAAAAGATTAGGAATCGATGGGGGATGAGAAGAAAAGCCAACTACTTCTGCACCTAAAGAAGTTAAGAAAAGGGTGAGCCAAGAGCCTTTAAATCCAGTATGTCCCGTGATAAATACTTTTTTCTTATTCCAAAAAGATGAAGAAGCCATATTACCAAACCTTCCACGGAGCGTTATTACTTTCCCATAGCTCGACTAATTTATTTTTATCGCGCAATGTATCCATCGGATGCCAAAAACCAGTATGTTGATATGCTGATAGTTCGTTTTTGTTTACTAACTGAACTAAAGTGTCTGTTTCAAAAACAGACTTATCTCCACTAATGTAATTGAAAACTTCAGGGTTTAAAACGAAAAATCCACCGTTAACCCATCCGCCATCCCCGAGTGGCTTCTCTTGAAAAGATGTTACAGACTGTTTATCTAATATGAGAGAACCGAATCTACCAGGAGGTTGTACGGCGGTAACAGTTGCCATTTTTCCATGTTTTTTATGAAATGCAATAAGTTCTTTTATATTTACGTTACTTAATCCATCACCATAAGTGAGGCAGAAAGGTTCGTCTCCAACAAAATTTTGAATTCTTTTCACTCGTCCTCCCGTTTCGGTAGTTACACCAGTATCGATTAGTGTAACTTTCCATGGTTCTACACGTTGAGAATGGCTAGTAATTGTATTATCGCTTAAATGTATCGTGAAATCTGACATGTGTAAGTTGTAATTTAGAAAGAACTCTTTAATTGCATATCCTTTATACCCTAAGCAAATAATAAACTCTGTAATGCCGTAATGGCTATACAAACTCATAATGTGCCATAGAATAGGTTTTGTTCCAATTTCAATCATAGGTTTCGGTTTTAAATGTGTTTCTTCCCCAATCCTTGTCCCGTATCCACCAGCAAGAATAACAGCTTTCATTTTTTCCTCCTAAAATAAAAATTTATAATATATACAGTATTCATATTGTATGCAAATGGTTTTGTTTTTGACTAAGTGCGTAAAAATGTGTGGAAAATGATGGTGTGAGAAATATTAAGGTTTAAATTTAGGGAATAATTGTTGATATTCAGGGTGATTGCGTAGATCCTGTGTTGCATTAGTTAATGTTAAAAATCGAGCTTCGAGTTCTTCAGAAGACCGCCCATATTGTTTTTGAAGTCCTAATCGAACGCCCTTTTTTGAGAGGGTGGGTGTAATTTGTAATTTTCTTGCCTTTGTATGTTCGTTCCAAGGGCTAAAATAAAATTTAAAAATGAATGAAGGGAAGTTATAAACGATAGGTTGGTGCCGAGTAAAATGTCTGCCTGGTAAATATGCACCATCAAGATGGTTGTGTATAAATCTCCAGGCACAGCCGATTGCTGGGTTATAAGGAAAGAGCCCGTGATATCGTTGTTCTACTAAAGGAATGGAATATCTTAGTTTTGAATAATTGTAATCATGCTTATCAATCATGACAATCATTCTAATTGCATACATATTTTGGCCTAACGTATGAAGTGATGAGAAAAATTCTTCTACATTGTTACAGCAAAGAAATTCTGTAGTATTTAATACCATCTTCCAACCTGAAACTTCTCTTTCAATTTCCATTACCTCAATATCAGTATTAGTGGGATCGAATTCAAGGAATCTTGAATCTCGTACTTCCCAGTGGGGAGCAAATAATTTACAAATTTCAACGGAACGATCTGTAGAACCTCTATTAATTAATATACCGTGATCAAATATTTTTGTATGATGCATAAGCCACCATGGTAATAAATACTCCTCGTTATAAAAGTGAGAGATAATAGTTTTAGTAATTTTAATCTCCTCCAATAGCATGAATAATAATTTTAATTAAATATTATTATCATATGTTTTGTATTAAAAAAGGTTGAAAGGAATATGCGATTCTATGATGATATTTTCATAGTAATGTAGTATGGGAAAAATAATTCGATTATAAGAATTAAGTAATGTATTGTTAATTTACAAAATGATAAAATGGTAAGTGGAATTGTGTATAAATTATGAATAATAAACCGTCACGTTTGACTGTACAGTTTATGTATTGTATGATGTTAGTAATATAAACAAGGGGGGAAGATCGTTGGGAAGGTGTATCGAATCGGACAGTTGGCTCTCATGGCTCACGTGTCGAAACGAACGATTGATTATTATACGAATCTAGGTATCTTAAAAGCGGAGCGATCTCAATCTAATTATCGCTATTACGACGAAACAGCATTTGAAACATTACAATTTATTGAGAAGTGCAAAGAAATGCATATGCCGCTTTGTGAGATTAAAGAGAAAATCGAGGAGAAGAAGAAGCTGCTCGGTATCAATGAACACGTTTCGAAACAAGTGAATGAAGTGACAGACCATATTCATCGATTAGAAGCAGAGTTAACAGAGTTAAAGCCGCTTTTAGATGGATTGACTGATTCACAACGTGAAAAAATATCGAAATCTTTATCTGGTCAAACGACAGCTTTAATACAGACACTTGCTCTATTATTATAGAAAAAGTGAAATCCGACCTCTTTAATTTTTGTATCGGGCTATGTTTTCTAAGAAACAAATAAGAAAACATTATAGTATACAGGAGGTGGACACCTTAGTTTTTTAACTAAGGGGATTCATTGGAAATATTTAATTTAGTCATGGTTGCGATTTTAATCGCATTTACTGGATTTTTCGTAGCAGCTGAGTTTGCGATTGTAAAAGTACGTTCAAGTCGTATTGATCAGCTTGTTGCAGAAGGAAAACGCGGTGCTTTAGCAGCGAAAAAGGTAACAACAAATTTAGATGAATATTTATCTGCTTGTCAATTAGGTATTACAGTTACAGCTATGGGATTAGGTTGGTTAGGTGAACCGACAATTGAAAAGTTATTACACCCGTTATTTGAGAAATGGAACTTAAACCCTTCTATTTCATCAGTATTAACATTTGGTCTTGCTTTTATGATTATGACGTATTTACACGTTGTAGTAGGGGAATTAGCTCCGAAAACGATGGCAATTCAAAAGGCTGAAAAGGTAACGTTATTATTGGCAGGTCCATTAATGATGTTCTATAAAGTAATGTATCCATTTATTTGGGTATTGAACGGTTCAGCTCGTGTTGTAACTGGATTATTCGGTTTAAAACCAGCTTCAGAACATGAAGTAGCTCATACTGAAGAAGAATTACGCCTTATCCTTTCAGATAGCTATGAAAGTGGCGAGATTAATCAAGCTGAATACAAGTATGTAAATAACATTTTTGAATTTGATAATCGTATTGCAAAAGAAATTATGGTACCGCGAACAGAAATCGTTGGTTTCTACCTGGAAGATTCAGTAGAAGAACACATGAAAGTAATCCAAAATGAGCGATACACACGTTATCCGATTTTTGGAGAAGATAAAGATGATATTATCGGTATGGTCAACGTAAAAGATTTCTTTATTCGATATATGACCGAGGATCAAAAAGATTTATCATCCATTCGCTCGTATATGCGTCCGATTATTGAAGTGATGGAAACAACTCCAATTCACGATTTATTACTTCAAATGCAGAAGAAGCGAATTCCGATGGCTGTTTTATATGATGAGTACGGAGGAACAGCTGGAATTGTAACGCTTGAGGACATCTTGGAGGAAATCGTCGGCGAAATTCGTGATGAATATGATGAAGATGAAGCACCACCAATTCAACATGTGAACGAGCAACATATCATTGTTGATGGAAAAGTGCTTATCTCAGAAGTGAAAGATTTATTTGGATTACACATTGAAGAAGATGATGTGGATACAATTGGTGGATGGATTATGATGCAAAATCATGAAATCGAAGAAGGGCAACACGTTGAGGCAGAAGGTTATGAATTTAAAGTGTTAGAAAAAGACGCTTACCAAATTAAACGTGTTGAAATTCGTAAGATGGAACAAGAACAAGAAGAAGAGAAAGCAGCAACTGTGTAAGTTGCTGCTTTTCTTCTAAAGTACAAAAAATGAGAACTTAGGAGCGGATATTTTGATTCAAGTAGCCTTACGTGTATATCGATTACAATTGTATGTGATCTTTAGTGGTTTACTACTTATGTGGACGATTACTCCGTTTGGAAAACAAGTAACAGGGTTTGGGATCGGATTAGCTGTAAGTGCATATTGCCTTTGGTTATTAGCTCGTAGAGTGGAGAAACTTGGGAAAAGTATTGTAATGAAGGAAAAGGCTCCAGGGTTAGGAGTTTTAAACCGATTTGCAGCGGCTATTTTAGGAGCTATTATCATGTATGAAATTGAGCATGAAATGGAAATGTGGGCATTTGGTACAGGCATTTTAGGTGGTCACTTTTTAATGATTGCGAATTTAGCTTATGCAAATATGCAGGTAGTGAAAGAAGAAGAGAAGAAAAGGGAACATGCTTCGAAAAACATAGAGCTATGATGAGAGGGACCTAATGGGGTTCCTTTTTTAGTTTAGCGATATGATACAAGTAACCAAATTAACGACAAATATAATACGCTTCTTTTTTGCGTTTTTCAATAGTATGAAAAATAATAAAAAAAAAATTTAAAAACCCATCGATTTCTAAAGGTTATGTATGTTATCATGACAAAAGACTTTTTGAAAGAGGTGGATACCAATGTTACAAGCGCTACTTATTTTTGTGCTTCAAATTATTTACGTTCCCATTTTAACAATTCGTACGATTTTGCTTGTAAAGAATCAAACAAGATCCGCTGCTGGCGTAGGATTGTTAGAAGGAGCTATTTACATTGTCAGTTTAGGTATTGTGTTTCAAGATTTATCAAATTGGATGAACATCGTTGCCTATGTCATTGGCTTTAGTGCGGGACTGTTATTAGGCGGTTATATAGAGAATAAATTAGCAATTGGTTATATTACGTATCAAGTTAGTTTACTAGACCGTTGTAATGAATTAGTAGATGAGTTACGTCACTCTGGATTTGGCGTTACAGTATTTGAAGGTGAAGGTATTAATTCGATACGTTATCGCTTAGATATCGTTGCAAAACGTTCTAGAGAAAAAGAACTATTAGAAATCATTAATGAAATTGCACCGAAAGCGTTTATGTCTTCTTATGAAATTCGTTCATTTAAAGGCGGATATTTAACGAAGGCGATGAAGAAGAGAGCGTTAATGAAAAAGAAAGATCATCATGCATCGTAAAGAAAAGGGAGTAGTGCCGTTTTAAAAGTTCCCATATGTAAAAGAGAGGAATCTACATTGAAATAGATTCCTCTCTTTTTTATTGTTAATTGAAAAACTAAATCGTATAATTGTTTTTTTTACTCATCCTCAAATTAATGATTAGCCATATAACTTGAAAAAATACAGGTATGATAAACGCGATTAATATAACGATAAGTGATAGGGATTTAATTTCGGGTGTTTGAATGACACCAGCACCATCCACATCTCGTAGCCAAATAATAGCTGCCCATATTCCAAAAACGATAATCCAAAATAGGTTACCAATCCACCAAGAAATCCATCGTTTTTTCATGTTAGCCCCCCTTACATGTATCTACTGTTAAAAGTATATTTTCGTTCGTTACATTTATAATGAAACAACTTTAAAATTAGTTTTTAACTGTATATCTAACTTGTTTGAAGGTGACTATTTCTCCATCATCATTATTATCTTTCGTTTGCAAAAGTTGAACTTTTGGTTTGTAGTCTGTCCGATGAGCGTGTTCGATATCTTTAATGTTAAGCTTGTAGGATTCACCATTCTTTAGCTTTTGTTCCAACACTTTTTTATTAGCAACATAAATAAAAGTCACTTTATTTTCATCAATACCTTCAGTCTTAATTTCTAATTCATTATCTTTTGTTGTAATCGTTGGTGTTAATAATTCCATACTGGCGTTTCCGGTTTCTAAAGAATTTTCTGCTATAGTTGAACATCCTGATAGTATGATTCCGGTGAATAGAAGAACAAGTAATTTCCTTTTCATAACATTCCCTCGATTCTATGTGATTTCTGATTTTGGCATTGTTAGATTGCTAGTGTTTTATGTAAACGTTTAGTGAGCATTCTTTTTGATTGTACCATAATATGTAAAATGACGCAGGCTGTATATCCAATTTAAAGGAGATTGAAAGTTTACTTATTGCTGTAAATTAGTATTTTTACAGTAGGCATATATCTTCTTTAGGAAATCCTTTTTCGTATTTAAAATATGTAATGAAATAAAACCAATAAGTCCTATTCCGCCAAAAATAAGCCATGGTGTATACACCCCGCTTAAGTTGGATGTAAAAGATGTACCGGTATAATTACCGATGATAAAACCAAATGCGAGTGATAGTTGATAAAATCCAAAGAAAGTGGCTGTATATGATTCATTACTGTAATTTGCAATAGCGATATCAGCGTTAGGTAATACGAGTGTTTCACCGATTGTAAATAAAATTACACAAATAAAGAGCCAATATGGGTGTTGAAATAAAGGAATGAGTAAAAAGGAAATACTCATTAATAAAACACCGTATTTAATAATCGAAAGTGTGTTGTATTTGTGGAATAATTTTCGGAATAATACCATAAATATGACGCCTGTTATTGCATTTATCGTAATAACGAGTGTAGCAAGTTGATTGCTATTACTAATGTTTTTCATATGAAGTGGAAGTGCGACAGTAAGCTGAGTAAACATAATATAGAAGAAAATCATGATAAAGGAAAACAGAAGGAAAGACTTGTTTTGTAAGATGGCCTGTATTCCTAATGTAATAGACGTGTTTTCAGTAGTGACTTGGAAGTGATTTTTAAGTAAGTAAAAGATAAAAGCAAATAACAGCATAAGAAATCCTGTTAGAGAGAAAGCATAGATTGGATCGAGTAAGAGTAAAAACCCTCCTGCAATTGGTCCGATTATTGCACCGCAATTAAAGCTAAGGTTTAAATATGTAAATAAATTTTTTCTCAAATGAGCTGGCTGTGAGCCAAATATAGCGCGAGCGGCAGGTTCGTAAAATGTTGTTCCGAAGCCAATAAGTGCAGAAGAAATAGAAATTGTATAGAAATCAGAGCATATTCCTAAAGCGATAAATCCGATTCCTCTCAAAAATAAACCGGCTACCATCATAATGATATAGCCTATTTTGTCAGCAATTAATCCTGAGAATAAAGGGATAACTCGTGATGTAATTATCATAACCGTCAACACTGTTCCTACTTGAAAAGCTGAAAAATGGAGAAAGGTTAATAGATAAATAGCTAAAAATGCGTATACTGCAAAATAACCAAAAGACATAAAAAATGAAGAAATAAGCATGAAACGTATCGGTGTTGAGAAACTTTTCATAGAACTCCTCCTAATATTGTAACCAGTAAATTTTTTTAGTGGTTAACTATTTTATATTATAATTATACATAAAGTCAGAAAAAAGTAAATTTTAAGAAGAAGGTGGATCGAATTGAATCAAAACGCACCAAATAAACTAGAATATATTCGGGAATTTTTAAATACATGGAGAATACCAAACGATACGAGAGAAGCAATTGATTTGCTGCAAACAGAAGAGGATATAAAGAAATTTATGAAAGAATCTTTTCATGAAGAGCTTCTATTTCATACGATAGAGGAATTAAAAAGTTTTCGAGAAGATATTCGGGCGGCAATTGAAGGTGAAGGATCATTGCAAAAATGGTTAGAGAAATACCCATTTCATGTACATATAAAGGAAGATATGAAAGGTATTACATATGAACCAGTATACGAAGAGAATGTGTATACAAAAATATTAAGCATTGTGTTTATCTCGATTCAAGAAAATTTGTGGGGAAGGTTAAAAGCATGTCCAGATTGTCGCTGGGTATTTTATGATCATTCGCGAAATGGAAGCAAAAGATGGTGCGGTATGTATGCTGGTGAAGAAGGAGGCAGAGCATGCGGTACAATTGCAAAAGTGAAAAATTACCGAGCAAAGAGAAAAGGAAGAACGGGTTATAATGTGTAATTAATAGTAGGGGAAGAAAATGGATGGGAGAATGTAGCATATGAAAGGTACACAAATGATAGCATTAAATAAAAAGTGTTGGGATACAGTTGCACCTTATTTCTTTCAAGTGGATTGTTTACCGAAATATGGCCCATATACAGCGTCTGAAGATGAAATTCATTTGTTTGATTCAATTAAAGGTAAAAAGGTTCTTGATATTGGATGTGGAAGTGGGCATTCGTTGCAATATATGGCGGAACATGGCGCAGAAGAATTGTGGGGACTTGATCTTTCGAGCACACAAATTGAAACGGCACATAAAACGTTACAGTCGTGGAATCCAAAGTTAATATGTGGAGCAATGGAAGAGGAAAGGGATATTCCGAAAGGGTATTTTGACATAGTATACTCCATTTATGCATTAGGTTGGACTTCAGATTTAAGAAAAACGTTGGAATTGATTTATTCGTATGTAAAGCCAGAAGGAAGCTTTATTTTTAGCTGGGAGCATCCCGTATATTCAAACTTAATGTATGGAACAAAGGAGATTGCTTTCAGCTCGTCTTATCATGAAGAAACTCCTATTACGTTTGAAACATTTAAAGGGGAAGATGTACAAGCGACATTATATAAACGAAAAATGAGTACATACATAAATGAGTTAAATAGAGCAGGATTTACAATTGAGAGAATAGAAGAGCCTGAAACATCGAGCTTGTTTGATGAAGAACTAGCTGAGCCGTCTACGAAATATTATTCTTTATATAAAGCTAGAATGGTGCCGACTACTTTTATTATTAAGGCGAGAAAGTAAAGTGTTTTATAAAAAGAAGCCTATCATTTCAAATAAATGAAATGATAGGCTTCTTTATTTTTAAAAAAATGAGGTCAAAGGTGTACTTTTCTTATAAAAATGCATTTCATATAAAAGGTGTAATTATTTTGGGGAAGGGGGATTGTTGTGCGTCATCATAGAAAGTGCAAAAAATTTGGAGTGGCACTGCCTCTTCCACTTATAGGAGCAACTGGCCCAACTGGTAATAGTGGCCCGATTGGTCCAACTGGAGGGCATGAAGGTCCTGTTGGTCCTACAGGGGTGACTGGCCCGACGGGAGCAACTGGACCTCAAGGTCCTCAAGGTATCAAGGGAATACAAGGTCCCCGAGGGACAACAGGAGCACAAGGAATACAAGGAGCTATTGGTGATACAGGAGAGCAAGGTATAACCGGCCCAACTGGTCTCCAAGGTGCTCAAGGATTAATCGGAAACCAAGGTCTAATTGGTGATATTGGAGTACAAGGATTAGAAGGGGTACAAGGAGCGATTGGACCTGCCGGTAGTCAAGGTATACAAGGTCCCCAAGGAATACAAGGAGAGATAGGTGAGCGAGGACAAACGGGAGCACAAGGAATACAAGGTGTGATAGGTGAAGCTGGTATTACAGGTGTAACAGGTCCCCAAGGTTCTCAAGGAGCACAAGGAATACAGGGGGAGGAGGGAACTACAGGTATACAAGGAGAAGAAGGTCCACAAGGAATACAAGGAATTACTGGAGAGCAAGGACACCAAGGTGATCAAGGGATACAAGGTGTAGTAGGCCCAACCGGTTCTACTGGTCCGCAAGGCCCTCAAGGTATAAGTGGAATAAAGGGGATAACCGGTGTAACAGGCCCTCAAGGTCCACAAGGTGTTCAGGGAATACAAGGAGTAAGTGGATCTACAGGTTTTCAAGGAGCAAAAGGAGTACGAGGGATAACTGGAGCAACCGGTTCAACTGGTACACAAGGTGTAGAAGGTCCTCCTGGGGGACCGACAGGAGCAACAGGTCCCATTGGTCCATCTAGTGGAGTGACTGGTCCATCTGGCCCGCCCGGTCCACCTGGGGGGCCAACAGGTCCAACGGGCGAAACTGGTGCACGGGGGATAACAGGGGGAACTGGTGCGATAGGAGCACAAGGGTTACAAGGAATAACTGGTCCAACTGGTCCTCAAGGTGTAAGAGGGGCACAAGGAGCTCAAGGTGTAGTTGGAGCAGTTGGATTTCAAGGAGCGCAGGGACCCCAAGGCTTTCAAGGGATAACAGGAGCAACCGGTGTAGAAGGTCCACAAGGAATACAAGGTCCGCAGGGAGCAATCGGTCCAACGGGTGCAGAAGGTCCTAAAGGAGTGCAAGGTATACAAGGAGTAACAGGTCCAACAGGAGCACAAGGAATGCAAGGGTTACAAGGTATACAAGGTCCAACAGGAGTGGCAGGAGCTGCAGGAGCTCAAGGTGCACAAGGCATACAAGGCGCAACCGGGCCAGCTGGAGCACAAGGCATACAAGGTGCACAAGGAATCCGAGGAGAAACAGGGGCAGCTGGAGTACAAGGAATCCAAGGAGTTCAAGGGATACAAGGGATAACGGGATTGACAGGTCCGCAAGGTGCACAAGGTCCTCAAGGGGTGCAAGGAATAATAGGGCCGACTGGAGCTATTGGTTCCCAAGGACCTCAAGGAATACAAGGTATAGTAGGCCCAACAGGAGCGCAAGGCTCTCAAGGTATGCAAGGTATACAAGGAATAACAGGTCCGACAGGTGCGCAAGGAATTAGAGGTCCCCAAGGGAATCTAGGAGAAAACGGGATAACAGGTCCTCAAGGGGTGCAAGGTGCACAAGGTATTGAGGGACCCGAGGGACCACAAGGAAATATTGGGGCTACGGGTGTAACTGGAGAAACAGGAGTGACAGGAGAAGCAGGGGCGACAGGAGCACAAGGAATACAAGGCGTTCAAGGGATTATGGGGATACAAGGAAGTACAGGAATGACCGGACCAACTGGAGCAACGGGAGTAACCGGGATACAAGGTTCTCAAGGTATACAAGGCCCACAAGGACCAACTGGAGCAAGGGGAGCGACAGGGGTTAGCGGTAGTGTAGGACCGGCCGGAGCGCAAGGTAGTCAAGGACCTATTGGAGCTGTGGGACCTACCGGAGCCACTGGTAGTGCAGGTTCAATAGGTTTCTTGGGAATAGCGGGAGCGACTGGAGCGACTGGTTTACCAAGCGGGGGTGGTTATTTCTTTTCTACTTCAACGAGTGCAATTGCAGCGAATGCGTTAATACCAATTAATTCCGGATCTACAGTTTTTGGTTCTGGTGTCAGTTTAACAAATGCAACAACTGTAACGTTAAGTACGCCGGGAATCTATTTAGTAAGCTATTATTTTCAAGGCGATCCAACTGCTGGAAATGAAACGATTTCAGTGAGGCTTACTTTAAATGGAACACAAGTCGCAGGGAGTTTTATTTTTTATGTTACAGGAGGTACTTTTATATTAGAACCAGCAGTTTCGAATACGATGGTTATTGAAGTTACTGCTTCAAATGCAACTTTGTCTTTACAAAATGGTCCATTAGCTATCGGCCATGTAACGACATTATCTGGTGTGATAACAGCTAGTTTAAATGTATTAAAAATAGTTTGATACGTTAGTTATAACGGGGGAGATGCTTGTGAAGGATCAAGATAAGTGTAGTAAGTTTCAAGCACCTATTCCTTTTCCGGCGTCAGGTATTACGGGACCAACAGGTCCAACGGGTCCGACAGGTTCTTTAGGTGGACCAACAGGACCACAAGGAATACAAGGCGTACAAGGGCCAATTGGTCCAACGGGTCCGACAGGAATACAAGGAGTGCAAGGGGTGCAGGGAGAAAATGGTCCAACTGGCCCAACTGGTTTAACTGGACCACAAGGTTCTCAAGGTAATCAAGGACCTATGGGAGAACGAGGCCCACAGGAAATACAAGGTGTTCAAGGAATACAAGGAGAAAGAGGTCCAACGGGTCCAACAGGTATTCAAGGAATACAAGGAATTCCTGGCCCAATCGGTCCAACCGGTCCAACAGGAATACAGGGCGTACAAGGAGTGCAAGGAGAAATCGGTCCAACAGGCCCAACAGGAATACAAGGTATACAAGGAGTGCAGGGAGAAATCGGTCCAACGGGTCCAACAGGAAATACGGGTATACAAGGTGTTCAAGGGGATTTAGGGAATAGTGGTTTACAAGGTGTAACAGGTATACAAGGTATTCAGGGACCAATTGGCCCGACTGGTCCAACAGGATCTCAAGGAATTCAAGGAGAACAAGGGCCAATGGGACCAACAGGGGCAACTGGCGTTCAAGGTTTACAAGGTCCACAAGGTGAGATGGGGCTAACCGGTCCAACAGGATCTCAAGGAATTCAAGGAGTGCAAGGTGTAATAGGACCAACTGGCCTAACAGGCTTGCAAGGGGATCCAGGTCCAACAGGCCCGACTGGTCCAACAGGAGTAACTGGTCCAACAGGATCTGCAACAGGTCCAACGGGAGCAACCGGCCCAACCGGACCGCCAGGAGGTCCGACCGGTCCAACAGGTCCAGCAGGATCACCAGGAGGTCCAACAGGCCCGACGGGAGCAACTGGTGCAACCGGGGCGACCGGAGCAACGGGAGCGACTGGAATTCAAGGAGTGCAAGGAGTACAGGGACCAACTGGAGCAACAGGTTTAACAGGTTTGCAAGGAGTGCCGGGACCAATGGGGGCAACGGGTCCAACGGGTGATCAAGGTATTCAAGGACCTCAAGGTGTAATGGGAGTAACAGGTCCAACCGGTCTACAAGGTTTACAAGGGATACAGGGACCGGTAGGAGCAACCGGCCCAACCGGCCCGCAAGGTGTGCAAGGGGCACAGGGGCCAATCGGGCAGGCAGGACCACAAGGAATTCAAGGCATACAAGGTGAGCAAGGCGTAAGGGGAGCAACGGGTCCAACTGGTTTACAGGGGTTACAAGGGATTCAAGGCATACAGGGACCAACTGGACCCCAAGGAATCCAAGGAGTACAAGGGCTGAGCGGCATAACAGGCCCAACCGGTCCACAAGGAATTCAAGGTATACAGGGACCTCAAGGAAATATAGGTCCAACCGGTTCGACTGGAATCCAAGGAGTGCAAGGTCCAGAGGGTCCAACTGGTCCAACAGGGGCAACAGGGCCACAAGGAATTCAAGGTATACAAGGTATACAAGGCCCAACCGGTCCACAGGGCATTCAAGGAATCCAAGGAATCCAAGGGCCTATTGGTCCAACCGGCCCAACTGGACCGCAAGGAATTCAAGGGATAACCGGTTCGACGGGACCAACCGGAGCAACTGGAGCAACAGGGCAGGCGGGAGTAACGGGTCCTCAAGGTCCACAAGGAATTCAAGGACCACAAGGAGTAACAGGGCAGACGGGAGCAACTGGAGAGACAGGAGCAACGGGCTCACAAGGTCCACAAGGAATCCAAGGACCACAAGGGATAACAGGTTCAACTGGTGCAACCGGCCCGACGGGAGCGACGGGTCCAACCGGTCCACAAGGAATCCAAGGTCCACAGGGTGTGACCGGAGCAACCGGAGCAACCGGAGCGACTGGAGTGATAGGAGCAACAGGACCGACAGGAATCCAAGGGATACAAGGAATCACCGGAGCAACAGGGAGAACGGGAGTAACAGGCCCAACCGGCTTAACTGGAGCAACAGGATCTTCTGCTATATCAACAGGTGGTGGCTATTTCTTTTCGACCTCAACAAGTACAATTGCAGCAAATGCCAACATTCCAATTAATTCAGGATCCACTGTATATGGAACTGGTGTATCTTTAACTAGTGCTACGACAGTCACAGTAGCGACGCCAGGAATATATTTAGTAAGTTATTATTTTCAAGGGGATGCAACTGGTGGGAATGAAACGGTGTCTGTGAGATTACTATTAAACGGAACACAAGTAGCAGGGAGTTTTATACAAAATGTAACGATATCAACTGTAGTAATTGAACCAGCCATTTCAAATACGCTTCTTGTGAATGTAACGAGTGCCAATTCAACATTAATATTACAAAATGGTCCGTTAGGGGTAGGGCATGTAACGACCATAGCAGGTGCAATTACAGCAAGTTTAAATGTAGTGAGAATTTTATAAGAAAAATCAAAAACACAAGGGATGTCTTTTTAGACACACCTTGTGTTTTTGATGTTAAATGAACTATTTCCTTATCTTTTCGGCTGAAAAATATGTTGAAAGAAGTATTTGTGATGTAAGTTATCTACAATTTTATTTGCTTGGTATGTGCGATGTTGTTCGAGTCGAAGTCTTTGCTCCATCATTTTGATTGCGTGATCAGATAAACGTAACATAGCGCATGTCTCCTTTTCTATAAATATAGGTGTCTATTTGGTATCGATCCCATATTTATAATTAAGGAGGCAAAATGTGTAACATAGGCAAAAAGCACCTTCCTCTCCCATTACGCTTACGAGGTTAGCTGTCGGACTCGGGAAGTGAGAGTTTCCCTACTTAAATAAGATTCGCCCCAAGTAGCATAGCTACAAAAATGGTTCCCCCGCTCCAAATTTTGGACTCAGCAAAAGGTTTTATAAAGTAAAAGATAACACAAATAATCAGGTTAGTCAAACTATTCATTGTTTTCTGTCTTTTTTAACGAGGTTAAAATCACACCATCAGGCAATACGATATTTTGTACTTCGATAAAGCCATGTTTTTTATATAAAGACAAAGCAGGTGTATTTTCTTTCCCTGTTTGTACAATATATGTTTTGGAAGGGGAGAACATGTCAAATACATAAAGTAGTAGTTTTGTTGCAATCCCTTTATGAAAATGATCAGGGGATACTACTAAACGATGAATATCCACTTCTTCTTCATCTATTTTAAAAGAAATAAAACCAGCAAGTGTATCTTCAAAAAAATAGCCGTAAAAAATTTCATCACAAGATTGAATATCGGCTACAGTATCATAAAGTCGAGGGATAGCTGTACTATTTATATATTTTGCCTCGATTTTATAAGCGGATATTTGAATATTTAAAATAGAAGTAGCCGTGTTGTGAGAAGTTGTTATTAATTTTTGAATCATAGTGTAAAAACCTCCTTGTAGACTTTATTTTCGTAGATTTGACAACATTTTTCTTTTTTGGATATAATAATTATAATAGTTACATAATCATTTAGTATTAGAAAGAAATACACCATAATAGAAATGGAGGACTAAAAATGGGGTGGATTATCACATTAATAGTTGGTGCTATTATAGGTGCAATTGCTAGTTCTATAACGGGTAAAAATTTCCCAGGTGGTATGTTCGGTAATATAATTGCAGGTTTATTAGGTGCTTCGTTAGGTGGTAAGTTATTTGGGTCCTTTGGGCCATCATTTGGTGGGATTCATGTCGTGCCAGCATTATTAGGAGCAATCGTGTTAATTTTTATTGTATCATTTGTAGTGAAAGCTGCAAAGAAATAGATATATATAGATTATGATGAAAAGCCCTGAATAAGGGCTTTTCATCATTCGAAGAGGTGGTTTCGTTGGAGAAAATAAATATAAGAAAAAGAGATAAGCTGAAAAAGTTTTTTAGAGAACACAATTATTTAGCAGTGTTACTTGGGTTTGCACTATTGTTCATTAATATTTTATTACTAACAAAAATATCATTTGTTTTTACGCCGTTTATCGTCTTTTTAAAAACAATTTTCTTCCCAGTATTATTAGCGGGCGTACTATTTTACATTTTGCATCCATTCGTTTCGCTTTTAGAAAAGAAAGGTGTTTCAAGAATCGTATCAATAGCCTCGATATACTTAATCGTAATTGGATTATTTGTGTTTTTAGTTTTAACGGTTATTCCAATTATTAAAGATCAAATTGATGCATTAATAGATAACTTACCGTATTTCGGTCATGAAATTGAACGAGCAGCACGTAGATTTGGGGAAAGTAATTTACTAGGAAAAATTCAGGAGAATTTAAATATTGATGTAGCGAGTATGGTAAAGGACTATACAGTTGATTTTACGAAATCTTTATCATCAGTAACAGGAAATGTAACTGGATTTTTAAGTACTATTACAGAGGTCGTTTTAACGTTTGTAATGGTTCCGTTTATATTGTTCTATCTTTTAAAAGATGGTGAGCAATTACCAAATCACTTTTTAAAGTTTATTTCAGAACAAAGACGACCAGCAGCGATGAGAATACTAGACGATATGCATTATGCGATTAGCTCGTATATTAGAGGACAAATTATCGTTAGCTTATTTATCGGTATTATGCTATTAATTGGTTACCTTATTATCGGTATTAAATATGCAGTACTACTCGCTATTTTAGCGATGATTGTAAATATCGTTCCGTACGTAGGACCAATTATCGCAATTACACCAGCGTTAATTATTGCGTTTATTGATTCGCCGGGGATGGTTTTAAAGGTAATTATTGTAATGATGGTTGTACAATTAGCAGAAGGTAAATTTATTTCTCCGCAAGTCATGGGGAAAAAGCTAGATATTCACCCGATTACTATCATTTTTATTATTTTAACTGCCGGAAATTTATTTGGAATTATGGGGATTATTTTAGCAATTCCAGGGTATGCGATATTAAAGGTGTTAGTAACGCATGGTTATCGATTTGTTAAGTTGAATACGTGAAAAAAGCTAGAACAGATATTACTGTTCTAGCTTTTTTGCTCTTTCTATAGTAGACAGGTTAATCTTATGCGTAAGCTTTTAATTCAACAATAGGTAGATTGCTTTCCTTTAGTTTATAATCAAAGATTAAATCGTCCATGCGAAAATTAGCATCCACTTCAAGAGAAATAAAAGTACCTCCGATTTCTACTTGATTTCCGTTCTCATTTTCAAAAGTGAGCGCACCTTCAAACGTTTCTATGTACTCATCGCAAGTGTATAAATATATAGCGACAGGTGTGAAATGTATAATTACTCCTAAAGTATCACCTTGCGTTGTATCATCGTTTTTAAACTCATCAATCTTTTCATCGTTCTTTTTAGTAAACCAACTCATGACATCACCTCTTTTTTGTATTACAAATTGTTTCTGTACATATCGATTATATATTGTGCGGAATAAATTGGTAATGATTATTATTAAAATGCTAAAAAGTTTGAATATTTAGTTTTGTATGGAGGGAAAATGTGATAAACTGTAAAAAAATAACGAAAAGCGATGAAAGAGAAGAGTACATATTCGAAACTTTTCAGAGAGCTGATATGTGGTGGAAATCAGTAAGGGATGAATATGGAATGGGCTCTGGAGCTTCTAACTGAAATGAGTAGGTAAAGACGGTTGCTTCACGTTAAGAAGTTGAAGTGAGCTAACAATAGCTAATTAAGGTGGTACCGCGGGAGTCTCTCGTCCTTTTTTAAGGATGAGGGGCTCTTTTTGTTTTGAGAAAGGAGGAGTTAGGATGAGTGAGAAAATAATGTTAACAGGAATTAAGCCGACAGGTTATCCGCATTTAGGAAATTATATTGGTGCAATTAAACCTGCGTTGCAAATGTCAAAGAAGAATGAAGGGAAAGCATTGTATTTTATAGCAGATTATCACGCGTTAAATGCTGTGCATGATCCGGAGAAGTTCAGTAGTTATACGAAAGAGGTAGCAGCTACTTGGTTATCACTTGGACTTGGAGAAGATGTTATTTTTTACAGGCAAATAGAAGTGCCGGAGATTCTAGAATTAGCTTGGATATTAGCTTGCCTAACTCCGAAAGGGCTTATGAACCGTGCTCATGCGTATAAAGCGAAGGTGGAGCAAAATAAAGAAGCGGGTTTAGAGGTCGATGCAGGAGTGAATATGGGATTATATACGTATCCAATCTTAATGGCAGCTGACATATTGCTATTTCAGGCTACGCATGTACCTGTCGGAAAAGATCAAATTCAGCATATTGAAATCGCGCGTGATATTGCGACGTATTTTAATCATACTTTTGGCACGACATTTACACTTCCGGAGTATGTCATACAAGAAGAGGGTGCAATATTACCAGGGCTTGATGGAAGAAAGATGAGTAAAAGTTACGGGAATGTGATCCCGTTATTCGCGGAGCAAGAAAAACTACGAAAGTTAATATTTAAAATCAAAACAGATTCTTCACTTCCAAATGAACCGAAAGAACTAGAAACGTTATTTACAATTTATAAAGAATTTGCAACGGAAGATGAAATGCAGTCAATGCGTGAAAAATATGAAACTGGCATTGGATGGGGCGATGTGAAAAAAGAGTTGTTTCGCGTTGTAGACCGTGAATTAGCTGGGCCACGTGAGAAATATGCTATGTATATGAATGAACCGAATTTATTATATGAAGCGTTGGAAAAAGGTGCTGAGCGGGCGCGGACTATTGCGAAGGTAAATTTAACAGAAATTAAGAAACGGATTGGATTTGAGAGGGAGCACTGAGCGTTCCCTCTTTTTTCCCTATAACTTATTCGTCATATCGATGAGTAAAGCAAGGAGTTCGCATATTCTTTTGAAACTTATTAGTTGCATATATTAAAAAGTATGCTACTATAGGGTTACTTATTAAACATGTTTAATAAGTATAATGAAAGTCACTTAATAAAGATGTTTAATAAGTAGGGTTCATTTGATTACAAAGGAGATGATTGTATGAAAACAGAAAAAGAAAAGATGTTAGCGGGAGAAATGTATATTGCGGATGACGAAGAATTAGTAGCTGATAGGGTGGAGGCAAAACGTTTAACACGTCTTTATAACGAGGCAATGGAGACAGGAGATGAGAGGCGTTTTACATTATTAAATCAGCTTTTAGGTTCTTCAGCTGACGGGGCATCACATATTAAACCTACTTTTCGTTGTGATTATGGTTACAATATCCATATTGGAAAGAATTTTTTCTCCAATTTCAATTGTGTGATTTTAGACGTTTGTGAAGTGCGAATTGGGGATAATTGTATGTTTGCACCTGGTGTTCACATTTATACTGCTACTCATCCTTTACACCCGGTAGAGCGGAATTCTGGTAAAGAATATGGAAAGCCTGTAAAGATTGGTAACAATGTTTGGGTAGGCGGGGGAGCTATTATTAACCCTGGTATTTCAATTGGAGATAACGCTGTAATTGCTTCAGGGGCAGTTGTGACAAAAGATGTACCCAATAATGTAGTAGTTGGTGGTAACCCAGCTAAAGTTATTAAAACGATAGACTTATAGAAATCGTTTTTTATGAGTGCATGAATAAACAGATGTTGTATCGTATAGAAAATGTGAAAGATGTTTCATATAAAGAAAAATAGTGCGGAAAATCGTACGAAGACATTACTTACTTCTTGAAACGCTCTTTTTCTTATTTGTTTTGCTGGTTTTCTCGTTTGCCGTAAGTTTCTATCATAGGTTATACACAATTTTTAAGTATACTAGGGGAAGCATTCGGAATACTGCTAGTAGAAATATATCATCTTTATTGCTTTAGAAAATGATGTATGATATATTGTCAACGCAACTTATTAAAAAGGTTTAATAAGTATGTTGATTAAGGTGGTGAGCGATTTGAGTAAACAGTTTGTTACTCAAAAATCGATTAAAGAGACAATCCTTCGTGGCATTCGTAAAGTTCTTTTAGAGCGAGGTAGTGCAACGAAAGTTGAGCTTAGTAATACATTAGAAATTAGTTTTCCAACGATAAGTAAATTTATAGAAAAAATGAAACAAGACGGTGAAGTCACTTTAGCTGGTTTAGATGATTCAAGTGGTGGAAGAAGAGCGAAACGATATGAATATAATCCAGAATATATGTTAGGTTTAGCGATATTTTTAGAAAAAAATGAAACAAACTATACAATTTTTAACTGTTTAGGGGAAGTAAAAGAACAGGGGAGTACTTCAAGTATGTTAATTGATACGGGCGTAAATGTATTATCTAAACATATTGAAGGTCTTATCGCTACATTCCCGAAAATAAGCTCTATATCAATTGGTGTGCCTGGTTCGGTTGATAATGGTCGTATTTTTTATATTCCTGGATATGAAAAGTTCCAAAATTTTAATTTGAAAAGTCATTTGGAGGAACAGTTTTCTATACCAGTAGTAATAGAAAACGATATGAATGCTGCTGTTCTTGGTTATTATAAAAACACTGGAAACTATGATAATTCCTCTCTTGTATATTTGTATTCCGGTCAAAATGGTCCAGGTGCAGGTATTATGGTAAATGGAGATGTCGTACGCGGAAGCACATTTTTCTCAGGAGAGATATCTTTCGTCCCGCAGTATAATAATAAAAATTTCTTGCAAGCTTTGAGAAGTGAAGATTCGAATAATCCAGAGGAATATAATATAGATGCTATTACTCGTTTAATCGCTACATGTATAGCTATTATTAACCCGCATGCCTTTATCTTCTGTGATGATGAAGTGAATCAATTTGTAATAGAGCAAATTGTAAAAAGTTGTCCGCAGTACATTCCGGCAGAACATATTCCGAAAATAACAGTGAGCAATTGGAAAGAAGATTATTTATATGGATTAAAAAGTCTAGGACTTGATCTTATGATTACGAGAACGAATAAAGAAAATTAAATGTGCTGGCAATGAAGCATCCAATTTTCAGTTGAATAACATAAAAGAAAAGGTGCCAATTATGAAAATTGAACATGTAGCAATTTGGGTGAATGATTTAGAAGGAATGCGTGATTTTTATAAAAAGTACTTTAATGGTGAAGAAAATAGCTTATATCACAATCCGAAAAAGCAGTTTGAATCTTATTTCATAACTTTTGAAGGTGGTGCGCGTCTAGAACTTATGAAGCGGGTAGGGATAGAGGATGCATTACAAACAGAAACAATAGGATATGCGCATATTGCTTTTTCTGTAGGTAGTAAAGAAAAAGTGAACGAATTAACGAATACATTAAGAGAAGCAGGATACGCTGTGTTAAACGGCCCACGAACTACAGGGGATGGTTACTACGAAAGTGTAGTAAGTGATCCTGAAGGAAATCAGATTGAGATAACGATCTAACATGAACAACCTCATTTCGCATTATCATGACGGGAGATGAGGCTGTTTTATTTTTATCTTTAATTGGAGTGATGAAAATGGCGAAGAATCCCCTCAATAACTGGATGAAGAGTACTAGGTAATTCATCAAGCGGAAAGAAACGTAATTCTTTTGATTCTGTTTGATCACATACAAGCTCACCGTGAAATTCTCGGCAAATATAAACAACGAGTACACCGTGTACTTGATCGCCATTTGGATAGATTTGAAAGAAATCTGGTCCTGAGTATGTACGGAATAGTTCTGGATTTTTAATAATAAGTCCAGTTTCTTCATATACTTCTCGCTTTAAAGCGTCTTCTAACGTTTCGTTATATTCCAAGGCGCCGCCAATAATACCCCAGCGGTTAAAGTCGGTGCGGAGCTGCAGCAATATTTCATTGTTTTCATTTACTATAATGGCGTGTGATCCTATTAAAATCAGTGGCTGATTTCCTACTAAATTTCTCATATCTTCAATATAACCCATAGTTGTTCTCCTTATATCTAGTAATAATTAGGAAGTTCTTTTAACATTCTTTCTGTTTTCCGTGCTGTAAAGGCTAAGTTATGATCATCTTTCGTTCTGAAAAATAAAGTGCGTAAAAAGGTTTTAATGTTGGCACATAAAATACAATACTCATTTAACGAAAGGCGTTTTCTAATTTGAGGAAGCCTTTTTATTTTTTTATGAATAATAGAAATTAACTCGTCTTGCGGAAAGTCATGATACAACATCGCTAGTAATGGCGTAACAATTCGTTCATCTTCGTTATTATGAAAAAGGTCAGATGGAATAAAGATTTTATTTAATAAGCAATGAATTAACTCTTCGTACCATTCAAAAGTTGTATACGTATTATGAACAATTTCCGTAAAGGCATCAGATACGTGAGCAAGACAATGAGCCCATCCTTTATTTTCAATATAGCCTCGAAAATCTGTTTCTAAGTTTGTATATGTAATGAGTTTGTTTTTTATTTCTTCGATATCCTCCTCAGTAAAAAAGTAGTGCGAGTTAGCGAATTGGAGTATTAACGCAATTAACGAAACAGTGTATGAACGGGTGAAAACTCCATCTGTATGCGGAGTGTAAATGTCACAATATAAATACTCATCACTTAAACAAGTATGTAAAAGCAATTTCAGCTGATCATCCATAAGAAATTCATGATGAATAAAATGTACAAAACATTTATATATAAGCTGGTAACGAACGTAACTATCAGTTGTTCCGATATACTGAAGCATATGGAGCGTTAATTCATTTATATCTATATGTCGCAGTTGCGTATAGTCATTTTGTTGTATAAGCTCTAACTGTTGTTGCAGCGCTGTAATATCCAATGGAGAACCTCCTCCGCACTTTAAAGATGCGATGTTTTCTAGTATTCTATATATTCAAGGACAATCCTGCTCATGCAAGGAGAACAAGTAGAAATTCAAGTATGACATAGATGAGGGAAGAATATGACGACCATAGAACAGTTAGAAAAACATTTTAAAATAAGAAGAAATGCTTCTTCTATCATGATAAAAGAAAATAATGCAGAGATTTTTACAGAAGAACAATTAAAGGAAATGATGCAATATTGCGTTGCTGAGGCTGAAGAAGAGGGAATAGAAAACTTACATTTTGAGATTTCTTCGAAAAGCCCCAATTATAATATGTATAAAAAATGTTTTGAAACGTATTCGTTTGAATATGTTACTGAAAACATCATTGTGTTTAAGGATCTATATAAAGTAGAAGATGTAGAAAGTGAAATTGATTTTAAGTTGATTGAAGAAGTTGGTGAAAATGCTTTTTATTCACTTTGGAACGAGATGACAGAAGAACAAGTCACTTATGATCAATTTGTAAATATGATGCTACAGGAAATTGGAGAGCAATGGAAAGAACATTGTTTAACTGCGAGTATTAATGAAGAGCCGATCGGAATTGTAATCCCACATATTGAAAAGGGGACGTTAGAAGAAGGAAAACTTATGTATTTCGCAGTCGCTCCAAATATGCGAAATAAAGGATACGAAGCAGCATTCTTTACAGGAGCAATGTTTGTATTAAAAGAAATAGGAGCATCTTATTATATCGGTGAGACAAATGTGCAAAATGAGTGGATGAAGGATATTTTTGAAAAGAACGGATGTCAGCTGCTTAGTTCTACTGAGCGGTATGTGAGGAAGTTTTAGGATGATGAATGATGTACTCTCTTGAACTCATTTCGAGGAAATCCATGTACAAATTTTGAACAAGTAAAAGAACTTTTTGCCTGTTTGTAAGATAAAAAGAAAAATGAGAACGACAAAGTAGATATTTGTATAATACAATAGGGTAAGGTTCGATTATAAGAGAAAGCGTTGGTGAAAGAATGGGGCAGCAAAGACATTGGTTACAAGCAACTGTAAAAAGAAATGAAGATAATACGTTACAAATAAAGTGGGAAAATAATATAGAGGAAGTTCGCATTTACTGGAGTACTTCGCCAGATCATATTGAAGAAAATGGAGAATTACTTGCAACGGTAAATGGAGAATCATCATATACAATTGAAAACCCGAGCGAAAATGAGCGTCCATATTTTAGACTAGTAGGTAGTAATGGACAAGCAGTAACAGTAGCTGAGCGTAGACTGCCATTACAAGGCGCGTTTAACTTCCGTGATATGGGAGGATATGAAACGACAGAAGGCCGTAAAGTAAAATGGGGTAAATTATACCGTTCTGAAGAATTAGCAGGATTAACAGAGTGGGATATTGCGTATTTACAAAAGTCTGGCTTAAAGTTAATTTGCGATTACCGTACAGACTTTGAAGTGAAGCATAAGCCAAACCCTGAGATTACAGGAGCTCGTCAAGTGTGTTTACCAGTTATGCAAGACTTAGCAAAAGACTTGAACATAAATGAGTTTTTCCAAGTTGGTGACCTTTCTATGTTAGGCAAACCAGGCGAATACCTTGTGAAAATGAATCAAGATTTCGTAAGTGGTAACGAGGCGTTCGTAAGCTTCTTAAACTTAGCGCAAAACCCGGAAAACTTACCGTTAGTAAACCATTGTACAGCTGGGAAAGACCGTACTGGATTTGGATCAGCATTATTATTACTTTTACTAGGTGTACCAGAGAAAACAGTAATGGAAGATTATTTACTAAGTAACGGTTTCCGTGAAAAGTTAAACGAGAAAATGATGGCCTTTTTAGGTGCAAAACTACAAAACGATGAGAGTAGAGCGATATTAGGTGCGATGTTCGAAGCACGTGCTGAGTATTTACAAGCTGCGATTGATGAAGTGAAAAAGCAATATGGTTCAGTTGAAGCGTATGCTGAAAAAGCACTTGGCTTTACGAAAGAGTCGTTAGAACAAATGAAAGTTTTATTGTTAGAAGATAAATAAAGAGGAGGGAGGCTGATTGGATTAGCCTCCTTTTCTTATTGTTGTTATAATTAGGCTATGAGAATATAGGAATTGAGGAGAACATCATGAAATACAAAGTTATATTATTCGACGTAGACGATACATTATTAGATTTCCCTGAAACGGAAAGACACGCATTACATAATGCGTTTATACAGTTTGGTATGCCTACAGGGTATACTGATTATCTTGCAAGTTATAAAGAGATTAGTAATGGGTTATGGAGAGATTTAGAAAATAAAATGATTACGTTAAGTGAATTAGCGGTAGATCGATTTAGACAATTATTTGCACTTCATAATATAGAAGTAGATGCGCAGCAATTTAGTGACGTATATCTTGAAAACTTAGGGAAAGAAGTACATCTTATAGAAGGTGCAGTGCAATTATGTGAGAATCTACAAGATTGCAAGTTAGGTATTATTACGAATGGATATACAAAAGTACAACAATCTAGAATCGGAAATTCGCCTTTATGTAATTTCTTTGATCATATTATTATTTCAGAAGAGGTTGGTCATCAAAAACCAGCACGTGAGATTTTTGATTATGCATTTGAAAAGTTTGGGATTACGGATAAATCAAGTGTACTAATGGTTGGAGATTCGCTCACTTCTGATATGAAAGGCGGAGAAGATTACGGCATTGATACGTGTTGGTATAATCCGAGTTTGAAAGAGAATAAGGCAAGTGTTAAGCCGACTTATGAAGTGAAGAGTCTACTGCAAATTTTAGAACTTGTAGAAGTGGCGGAAGAAAAGGTAGTTTCATTTTAATAGTGTCGATATTTGTTGATAAGTCGATATTCTTTGTCGAATCGTCGATATATCAAAAAAATCGTTGATATATTTTAAGTTACGGTAGATATATTGGCAAAATCGTCGATATAATTTGAGTTGCGTTCATTTTATAGGTACGATCGGTGTAATAACTAGAGGTGAGTGAAAGATGTTAACATTTTTATTTGAGTTAGACAAGAATATCCCGCAGAAGGATGAGCCGCGGTATGATGCTTATGCAAAGGGCTTTATCGAAGGGGATGTAACGATTCGCGTGAGTGACAGCGTACTTTTTCAAAAGTCACGTATGAAGGTCGCAGAGCTTGGCATTTATTTAGGACAGTGGATGGAGCAAGTGCAACACGGGCAGAACGTACATATGAATTATGAAACGCCTGACCGTGATGAGATCATTCTTAGTTTCTTTTATGAAGAAGACGATCAGTGGAAGATTTCTTCCAGTTGGCAACAATTTGAACTTCAGGAGAGTATTTCTACTACAGCATTAGTGGAGAGCGTTGGGCGTTATTTATATGACCTAAATAAGGAACTGCGCGCGATCGAATATCCTGTGACGTTTGATCAGTACTTAAGAGGAGAGCGGGTGATGCAGCTTTCTTACAAACGACTGTGTGATAGTAAAGCGGATACGGTGCCTATTGAGGTTTACAATGAAAGCGAAGGAGTAGGCGCAGTACGGGGCTATTACAAAAATACGTTGATGAGAGTGCTAGATTTCATTCCGAAAGTCGGTAGTAATATCATTTATGAAATAAAGGATAGTAAGAACAACATTCGCGTCATTGCAAAGGATGTAAGTAGGCAGCGTCAAAGAAGAATTTTAGTAACATATAAAGATAATTATGATGCAGAGCATGAAATACTTGTATGTGACGGAAAGTTATTGGATGCAAATTTCTTATTTACCTTTACATATAAGAGAGAAGAATTTGTTGTTCATAAAACTACTTTTGGGATGGGAAAGTTATTACGAAAAGGCTATGTAATTGCAGATTGGAATATTCGTCTTGAGGAAGATATGTATCACATCGAGATGAATGTATATGATAAGGATTATATTGAGGATCAATATTTACTATTGGGCGTATTTCATGCGGTTTTGTATGGGTGATTGTTGTATAAATGAAAAATACCGGTATTCTTTGTGAAAAGAATGCCGGTATTTTTATTTATCCTCAAAAATAAAAACTTCATCAATCGTACTATGAAGTGCCTTCGCTATATCGTAAGCAAGCTGCAAGGAAGGGTTGTATTTTCCTTTTTCAAGGTGGCTAATTGTTTCACGACGTACACCAACGTTCTTTGCTAAATCTTCTTGTGTCATATTCAATTTGGCGCGGTATTCTTTTATTCTTGTTATGAACGCCATGGTGTATCTTCCATTTCGTCAACAGGTTTATCGTAAAAGAACATAGAAAAACCAAACGTAAGAATAAGCGTGCCGAAAATAAGAACGATATCAATTTCTTGTAGCGCCGGGTTTGGAAATAACATTTCAATAAACATAATGATAGCAGTAGTTAGTAACGTAACGATAAAGGCATTGCGGCACGATTTATTAACGATTTGTTCAAACAGTTCATCGTGTTGAACCGTTCTATATGAGGTGAAAAAGGAGAAGAAACAAAACATAGTAAACAATCCTTTTTCATAAAAAAAGCCAAGAAAACCGAAGAAACCGAGAAATCCTAAATATTTTATCCAAGTTGTTTTCATGATAGGGCTTCCTAATCATTTTGGGAATAATTAACATTATGTTATGAATATATCACATATGGATAGGAATGGTAATAATAGTTTTCCAGTTTGCTTCATAAGAATAGTAAAAAGAGGAAATATGCTGCGAAATAAAGAGGATAATATTGTAAAATGGTTGTAAGGAGGGGGAGGAAGGTATGTTAACTTGGATCATGGTCGTTGTATTGCTTGTAGTGATTACTGTAGTCGCGACAGTGTTAATTGGGCGAAATGGTGATGCAAATTATAGTAAAGCGACAAAGGGAAATATTAGAAGACTTACGATGATTTATATTATACTAGCTGTCGTTTTAATCGTTGGATTAGGCTTGTATATTTATTTCAAAGGTTAAAAAACTGAAAAATACAAAAATCTGAAAATAGAAGTATGCTATAATGTTGATATAGTTATTTGGTAATTAAGGAAGGGATTGGATGGAATGATTGAGATTATGAATGTGTCAAAAAGTTATAATGGTTCTACCTATGCAGTAAAAGATTTAAGTTTATCTGTGCCTAGCGGAGAAATCTTTGGATTTTTAGGGCCAAATGGTGCCGGTAAATCAACGACAATTAAGATGATTACTGGTATCCATGGGGTGGACAAAGGGACGATTACGATTAACGGTATAGATATTATGAAAAATCCGATGGAAGCGAAAAGGACGTTTGGTTATGTCCCAGATAGTCCAGATATGTTTTTACGATTAAAGGGAATTGAATATTTAAACTTTATGGCAGATATGTATGAAGTGCCGAAAGAAGTACGCCAAGAACGAATTGAGTCCTTAGCGAAGAAATTTGATCTTTATAATGCTTTATCAGATCAAATTCAAAGTTACTCGCACGGTATGAGACAAAAGATTGTTATTATTGGTGTGCTCGTGCATGAGCCAGATGTATGGATTTTAGATGAACCGTTAACGGGGCTTGATCCGAAATCTGCATATATTTTAAAAGAAATGATGAGAGAACATGCGGATAAAGGAAAGATTGTATTCTTCTCTACACACGTATTAGAAGTGGCAGAAAAATTATGTGACCGCGTCGCGATTATTAATAAGGGGAATTTGCAGTTTAAAGGGAATTTAGATGAAATGAGAGATCATTTTAAATCCAACGAATCACTTGAAAAAATGTTCTTGGAGATGACGGGCAATGAGTAAAATTTGGACGTTAACGAAAGCATTATTGAAATTAAATTATGCAGATTTTATAACAGATAAGAAGAAGCGATGGGCGTATGTATTTTCATTTGCGGCTATTTTATTTGTCGGATTTTTACTGTTTGGTTCTATCACGCATGCAATGTATGAGGGAATGATACATTTAGGGCAAGATCCAGGAATGATTATCGCAATGGGACTTGCGATTGCGAGTATATGGGTATTTTTAATGAGTATTACGAACATTTTAACTGTATTTTACTACAGCAATGACATTGAAATGTTATTACCATTACCATTAAAACCAGCGCAAATTATTTCAGCCAAATTTTTAACGGTATTAATTACACAATACGTAATGAGTTCATTTATTTTACTACCAATCTTCATTACTTACGGATTAAAAAGTGGAGCGTTTATTACATATTACATATATATGATTTTCATTTACTTACTCTTCCCGATTGTGCCGTTAGTACTAGCTTCGTTACTGATGACAGTTATTATGAGGTATACAAATATAGCGAAAAATAAAGACCGAGGAAATATATTTATCGGAATCGTAAGTATACTATTTATTGTAGGAATTAACGTATTTTTGCAGTGGAAAAATAAAAGTTCGTTTTCTGAAGATGCAATTGCGGATTACCTTGCAAACAACCAGTCTTCTCTTTTAGTACAAATGACAAACTATTTTCCAACTACATATTTTGGAGCAGTAGCATTAGTAGAAAATGCAAATTGGAAGGGTCCTTTATACGTAATAATCTTTGCAGTTATTTCATTTGTATTTTTTGTGTTGTTTTATTACATTGCAGAGCGTACATATTTAAAAGGGGTTATTGGACTTTCAACGAGTACAGCAAAAAAAGAAGTCATTTCAGCAGAAGGTTTACAAAAATCAACGGTACAAAGTTCACATTTGAAAGCGTATGTGAAAAAAGAATTTAAAACGTTATTCCGTACACCACAATTTTTCTTAAATTGTATCGTACAAACTTTCGTTATGCCGATTATGTTGTTCTTCATTTTATTCGTGCAAGATGGGAATTTAAAATGGATCACGGGATATATTGATAATCCAAAATCAGCAGGACTTGCAATTGGTGTTGGCCTTTGTGCCTCTTTATTCTTAATGGGAAGTAACGTTATCGCAACAACGTCATTTTCGCGAGATGGAAGCTCTTGGTTTGTGAATCGATATTTACCTGTAAAGGCTTCAGATATCTTTTTTGCGAAAGCAATCACTGCCTGGTTAATTAATGTAATTATTTTAGCAGTGTTCGGTATTACGATGGCAGTTGTAGCGGGAATTTCTCCTGTTTTCATGTTACTGTGGTTTTTACTAAGTGCGAACGGCTTACTGTTAATTAATTTAATTGGTACACGCTGGGATGCACAAACTGCAGATATACATTGGGATACAGAGCAGAAATTATTTAAGAGTCGCTATACAACTTTGTGGAATTTTTTAGCTAATATTTTAATAGCTTTAGTTATTGTAGCGGGAGTAAGTCTATTATACTTCTTCCTTCAAGTGGGACTGTGGGTTATGTTTATCGTTTTATTTGTAATGTTTACGATTGTAAATTATATCTTTATTAAAATTTTAAAATTAGGTGCAGAACGTATATTGTCAAATATTGAATAAAAAGATAGATCCTCTGTATTCGTGCAGAGGATTTATCCATAGGTGGAGGAGAAAAGGTGAAGAAAATAGCAATTGTAACAGGGGCCACTCGTCTGAATGGAATTGGTGCAGTTGTATGCAAGGTGCTTGCTCAAAAAGGAATAGACATTTTTTTCACGTACTGGTCTCAGTATGATAAAGCGATGCCGTGGGGAATGCATGACAAAGAGCCCTTTTTGTTGAAAGAGGAGATTGAAAGTTACGGTGTTCGATGTGAAATGGCAGAAATCAACTTATCGCAGTCGTATTCGCCCAATCGTTTGTTTTATATGGTATCAGAACGGTTAGGTGATCCATCTATTTTAATTAATAATGCAGCGTATGCTACTCATACGAGAATTGAGGAATTAAATGTAGAACAGTTAGATAAACATTATACGGTTAATGTTCGGGCTACTATGTTATTAAGTTCATTATTTATAAAACAGTATGCAAGCAAGGCGAGTGGAAGTATTATTAACCTTACTTCAGGGCAGTCACTAGGGCCGATGCCTGATGAATTAGCATACGCAGCAACGAAAGGAGCAATTGAAGCATTTACAAAATCAGTAGCACCAGTTGCGATGGAGAAGGGGATTACAGTAAATGCTGTTGATCCAGGACCGACGAATACAGGATGGATTACAGAGGAGCTGAAGCATCATTTAGTATGGAAGTTCCCGCAAGGTAAAGTAGGAGAGCCGGTGGATGCTGCGCGCTTAATATCTTTTTTAGTAAGTGAAGAAGCGAAATGGATTACTGGGCAAGTTATTCATTCGAATGGTGGTTACTCATAAATATATTATGTTAACAATTGTTGAGAAACAAAAAAACGAAAGAAAATTTTATTTTTTTGTATAAATAAAATGTCAAGAAAGATAAAAATTTGATAGAAGAGTATATCGTCATATGAAGATCGTAATGCTTCATATGACAATATACTCTTTTTCTTTTACTACAGAGAAGAAAAATGAAGTAGAAGAAACTCGAATATTCAAATTGATTTATCAGTTTTTGTACGTATTATTATGAAGATTACTGTCGGAAAGATGGTAATTCGTATGAAAAGGGATTTTTTAAGGGGAAATCGAATCGTAAAGGGGAGGATAAAAACGTAAACATAGGGGGATTTATATGAAAATGAAAAAGGTCGCTATCGCATCGATAACAATTGGTACAATGCTTACTATGGCAGCTTGTAGTCCGTCAGCAGATAAAGAAACAGAAAAGAAAGAGCAAGTAACTGCGCAAAATGAAGGAGAAGTAAAAACGACAAGTACAGATGAAACGTCAAAAACAACGAAAGATACTGACAAAGAAACAAATACTTCTTCCAACGAAAAAACAGATAAAGATGCAAAAAACACGAAAGAATCATCAGGAACAGAAAGTAACGGTAAAACGTCAACTCAAAACGAGAATGTAAAAACAAAAGAAAAAGAGACGACAGGAAAGACGAATGATCAAACGACTAGTGGGAAAACAACAGATCAAAGTACAAGTACAAACTCAGACGGAAAAACAACGAAAGATCCTAAGAAAAGTGTAGTTGTGAAAACGAGTGTGAAAGAAGTTGCTGCATTAGTTGATAGCTTAGATAAGCAATTAGCTGCTAATCCGAAATTAGAAACAGTAAATAAACTTGGAAAACAAATTAATGCAAAGTGGGATGTAATTGAGAAAGAGTTAGAAACATCACACCCAGCTGAATATAAAACAATCGGACAAAGTATGTATCCATTAATTGTAGGAGCGGAGAAAGAAAAGATAGATATTACTAAAATGAAGTCATTAACGACGAAAACGAAAAAAGATTTAAATCAGTTATTGACGAAACTTTCGTAGTTTCAAAAGCCTACTTGTGTGAGTAGGCTTTTTTTACGTTGAGAGTGTAATGAAGGTTTATGGGAATCATAATGAAAAAGGATGGTGATAAAAGTGACAATCGATCGAATTTGTACAATTGGTCCAGCAAGTAATAATAAAGAAACGTTAGCGCAGTTAATAAGCAATGGTATGAAAATTGTTCGGCTAAATTTATCACATGGGACGCATGAAAGTCATAAAGATATCATTCGTTTAGTGAAATCATTAGATGATTCTATTAAAATTTTAGGCGATGTACAAGGTCCTAAAATAAGGTTAGGTGAAATGAAAGGAGAACAAATTACACTTCAGGCGGGAGATTCTTTTATTTTGCATACGCAACCAGTTACAGGGAGTAGTACGGAAGCAAGTGTTGATTATGAAGGGATCGCGAATGATGTGAAAGTCGGAAGTAGAATTTTAATGAATGATGGTGAAGTTGAGTTAATCGTTGAGAAAGTAAGTACGGATAAAATAGAAACGAAGGTGAAAACAGGTGGTAATATCTCCTCTCATAAAGGGGTGAACTTACCAGGCGCAATCGTTCGTTTACCAGCTATTACAGAGAAAGATAAAAAAGATATTCAGTTTCTTTTAGAAGAAGGTGTTGATTTTATCGCATGTTCTTTCGTAAGAAAACCTAGTCATATAAAAGAAATACGAGATTTCATACAACAATATAAAGAAACGTCACCTAATTTAATTGCAAAAATAGAAACGATGGAAGCGATCGAGAATTTTCAAGATATATGTAAAGAAGCAGATGGAATTATGATTGCAAGGGGAGATTTAGGAGTTGAGTTACCGTTTCAATTTGTTCCGCTCTTGCAAAAAATGATGATTCAGGAATGCAATCGAACGAATACATATGTTATTACAGCGACACAAATGCTTCAATCTATGGTAGATCATTCTATTCCAACAAGGGCAGAGGTAACGGATGTGTTCCAAGCTGTACTGGACGGGACGAATGCTGTTATGCTTTCTGCTGAAAGTGCTTCAGGAGAGCATCCGGTTGAAAGTGTGAGTACACTACGTCTCGTTTCTGAATTTGCTGAGCATGTGAAAAAAGACGGTCCTTTTGCGATGAAAGATGTACTGGAATTGCTGCATAAGTCTTTGGATGGGTGATGAATAAAAAGAGGACGGATATGTATCCGTCCTCGTGTTTTTCATTCATTCTACTCTTGCTCTTGCTCATCCAAAATCTTTTCAAACGCAGCAGATACTTTTTCAAATTCCTCGTCATTCTCAATATATGAGAATTCACTATCTTCTTCTACTTTTAAAAAGAAAATATCAATGTCTTCCTCGGTTTCTGTTTGGATATCTTCAACAAAGGCAACTGCAATATATTCTGCACCTTCGACATCCATCGCTCCAAGTACTTCTACTTCTTGCTCTTCGTTATTCTCATCACTAAGCGTAAACACTTCGCCAACTTCAATATCAGACATATTCATTCTCCTCCTGTCCAACTCTAATAAATAGAGCGTTTAAACTGCATACATACTAATATAGTTTTCCATGAAAAATGAATTTCATACATAGGAAAAATCAAATTCTACTTCTTTTGTATGGGTATGCAGCTATAAGGAGCGCATGTTATCTTATTCAACCCATTCAACAATTGCATCCATAGTCTGTCTTGTTTTATCACGTTTTGGCTCTTCTTTACGGTAACCAAAGGCAACCATAACAGATACTTCAAAGTTATCTCCATTGATAATGCCTTCTTGACGAAGTAAAGAATCTACTTTCTCTTTATCAAATCCTTCTATTGGACAAGAATCAATCCCGATTTGAGCTGCGCTCGTCATCATATTCCCTAAAGCAATATAAGTTTGCTTAGATGCCCAATCGAATACAGCACGCTCGGATTGTAATAAGTTAAAATCTGATTCCTCGAACTTTTTGAAGAATTCATATCTAATTTTTTGCGCGTCTTCAGGTAATTCAATAATATCATTCATCATATGTTTAATATAATCTGCATCATAATGCATATCTTTAATATTTCTTGAAAGAACAATGACAAAGTGGCTAGCTGTTGCAAGTTGCCCACCAGCGCCCCATGAATATGGTCGTAGTTTTTCTCTTACTTCTTTATTTTGTACGACAACAAATTTCCAAGGTTCATATCCGAAAGAAGAAGGAGATAATCTTCCTGTTTCTAAAATAAATTTAAAATCCCCTTCTGAAATTTTTTGCATAGAATCGAACTCTTTACATGCATGTCTGAAATGAAAAGCCTCCATAATTTTTTCTTTTGTAATTTGATTTGTATTTGTCATAAAAGTTCCTCTTTTCATTTATTTATTTTGTAAGTAAATTATATTTTTAAAGTAACATAGACACAAGTACGCACATTTATGTGGTATAGTATCAAAAAAGATACTAATGTTAAGGGAAGGGATTTATTATGGATTGTTCAAATGAAAATAATATAAATTACCCATTTTTAAATAAATATTCTTGTCCAGTGGAAGCGATGGTCGAGGTCATTGGAGGGAAATGGAAAGGGGTTATTTTGTATCATTTATTAGATGGTACAAAGCGGTTTAATGAATTAAAAAGATTAAAGCCTAATATCACACAAAGAATGTTAACACTGCAGCTGAGAGAACTTGAAGCAGATGGTATCATACATCGTGAAGTGTACCGTGAAGTACCTCCAAAAGTAGAGTATTCGCTAACGGAGCTTGGTGAATCACTTCGTCCAATGATTCTATTAATGATGGAGTGGGCGACTCATAATATGGAGAAAGTTTTGGAGAGTAGGAATACGAAAAATAATAGGAAAGAGTTGTAGAAATAAAAGGTGTTTTCCATATGTGAAGACACCTTTTATTTCTGTATTTTTACTTTTTAACTTCAACTGCTGAAGTTGGAATGGCAGCCAAGTTTGCAGTTTTACCATACCAATCAGCATGTTTAAAAACAACACCTTTTCCATATCCTTCAGTTGAAGTACGTTCCCATAGCGTTGTTGAATAGCTAGCAGTAGGGGATGCTGTACTTACGGAAGAAATTTGATTTTGCCAACTAGGAGACAAGTTTTTATAACCGCTACTTAGAGAAAAATACTCGCTACCTTGATTTGTACGTTTATAGAAGTCTGTACTACCAGGGCCGCTTCCTTCAACCCCAAGGGGAGTGATTGTATGATTCAATCTTTGTTTATCTTTTTCAATAAAAGACTCTAAACTTTCTTTGCTCGAAAAACCATAAGATAACCAGTCTCCATTTTGGTTTTGTTTCGGTAGAACTAAAGTTATTTTTATGTCTTCCTTAGATGGAGCACCCAATTTGTTAAACGAATCTACTGTCTTTTCATCTACAGTTACATATTCAAAAGAGGTAATCGAATAATCCTTTTCGGTACTAGCTGATACTGATCCTAACCCTACAGTTAATGATGAAATGGCTACCACTGCACCTACTATCAATTTTTTTAGCATGAATTCATCTCCTTTACACTTAGTTTTTTTACATAACTAAAATGTATGATAATTAAGTTATATTGTAAATTTTTAGAATTTTATAAAAATAAAACAGAATATTCTTTTATTAGTCTGGGGTAAGGAGAGTAATTTGAAAAAGGATTTACTTAAAAAGTAAATCCTTTTTGGGTGTTAACAATAACGTTATTATGTAAGTTTTGCAATTTGCTAACCGACTTCAAAACTCTACTGATTAAAGTTTCATTTTATCCTGTTATGAATCATACACTTCTTTTGCATTCATAGAAGCCGCATCTAATAAAAGGAAAATGGCTGCTATAATATGTAGAACGATGTCTATATAAGGGAAAAAGGCAACTAGAGTAACGATAATACCTATATAATGGGGATACGTATTCACGCCTTCTTTTTTAGCTAATAAAATAGTAGTGATATGTAAAACAATCAATAGTAGTAAAGGTATCCCATATAGGTTAACAAGACTTGGAAATACATAATAACAAGGAAGTAATAAAAGATGATAGATCCCTGTAGTCCACTTTAGTGCTTGGATGTAGGTTTTCAAAGTTAATCCTCCTAAAATAATTCTTATCTATATATTACCAAAAATAATAGGTAACTGGATATTAAATATTTGTAGATTTTAGTAGAATGTAATTTTTTTATGTTAACTAATTATTGGTTATTTATAAAATAGAAAAACCACCCAAACGAGGGTGGTTCGTATTACAAATAATTACTTAAAGAAGAAAGCGGAACCTTCACCTCACTACCTTCCTTCATATTCCGCAGCATAGCGGTTTCTGTACTAAGTTCTTCTTCCCCAATAATAAGCACATAAGGGATATTCTCTTTATTGGCATAATTAAGGGCACGTTTTAATTTGCGTCCTGCTAGTTCGAGTTCAATTTTTATGGAAGTGGTAGAACGTAATTGCTGGGCGATTTGTAAGCATTGCAATTCTGTCCCGAGCGGGATGATAAATACATCCGCTGTAGATGATATCGTTTCTTTCTGCGCTAGTGCTGTATAAATAACGTCTAAACCGAATGAAATACCGACTGTTGGATAGTTCATATTATCACCGCGGAAAGCCCCAATAATATTATCGTATCGCCCTCCGCTACCGATGCTAGATGTAATTGATCCATCTTTTAAAAAGATTTCATATACGGTACCTGTATACATTGTGAGTCCTCGCGCTAAAAACGGATTAAATATAGCATTTTCATTTATTCCAAGAGCGATTAAATATTGCTGTAATTGTTGTAATTCGTTTACTCCATCGGCAACGAGTGGATTATTGAAAGCTTCTTTAAAGTCAGCAATTGTAAGCTTTAGACAAGATAAAACAGTATTACATATCGTATCAGCCAGTTCTTCAGTAATTCCGCGCTCTAATACATCTTTTCGTACACCATCAATCCCAATCTTTTCGATTTTGTCTAATGATAAAATGACGTCACTTGTTAATTCAGTAGGGATGTTAATGGCCTGAAGAATACCATTTAACAATTTGCGGTTATTATATTGGATCGTTACTTCTAAGTTTAACGTTCGGAACAGCTCAAACGCCATACTCATAAGTTCAGCTTCTGCCATGACAGACTCAACACCGACTATATCAACGTCGCATTGTATAAACTCACGAAATCTCCCTTGTTTAATAGGGCCATCTCGAAATACTTTCCCAATTTCATACCGTTTAAAAGGAAGGCGGATGTTCGGATTCATTGCCACAACTTTTGCGAATGGAATGGTTAAATCGTAGCGTAAGGCAAGGTCGCGTTTTCCTTGATCTTGAAGTGTATATATTTCTTTTAATATTTCATCACCACCGCCGTACTTGTATGACATAAGCTCATACATATTTAACGTTGGTGTCTCTAACGGTTTACAGCCATAACGTTCAAACGTATCCTCACACGCTCTTTTAATTTTATTTCGCAGCACTTGTTCCTCTGGTAAATAGTCTTTCGTTCCTTTTACATTTCTCATTTCCATCATAATCACTCCTTTTTAAATTAAAAAAAGCTATGCAGGTATAAAAATACCCACATAGCTTTATGAACGCTTCGTGGGTCAACAGGAAAAGCCCTGTACCCACGAAGAAAAATTTTTCTTCGGATACACGGCGTTACGTATGATGATGAAGTTGGAAAGAAGTATTAAAATTTTGCATTACAAATCTCTCCTTAACATAAGTTTTTCCAAATTATATCAGATGATTTTTGAATTATCAATATTTTTAGTTTTGAAAAATACGTGAAGGTATGTAGGAGAAATGGAAAAGGGTGTATAATAAAACTTAATAATATGAAATAACCGTTTAAGGAGATCACTATGAAAAAAGATAAAACAAATGCGATGCGAATATTAGATAAAGAGAAAATTGAATATTCGATGATGTCATATAATCCAGACGATGGGAAAATTGATGGCGTATCAGTAGCCGAGAAAATTGGACGAGAAGTGAGAGAAGTATATAAAACGTTAATCGCTCAAGGGAATAGTAAAAATTATCATGTGTTTATTATTCCGGTGGATGAGGAACTAAATTTAAAAGCTGCGGCAAAAGCGGTAAGTGAAAAGAAAATTGAAATGATTCCTGTAAAAGATATTACGAAAGTGTCAGGATATATTCGCGGCGGTTGTTCACCAGTCGGAATGAAAAAGTTATTTTCTACATGTATCGATGAAAGTGCCCAATCACTTGAAACGATGATTGTAAGTGGCGGGAAAATTGGTATACAAATTGAGCTGAAAGTGGATGACTTGGCGAAAGTGACGAGAGCGCAGTTTGGTGAGGTAACGAAATAAATATACATAGGGAAAGAAGTTCTAGTTTAGATAAACATTTATAGGATAATTAGTCCATTATGGGGCTGATTATCCCTTTTATTTACATACCTATATTAAAATGAATAAAGATTGAATATTCAGTTCGAAATAGACTGTAATATGAATCATTTGTTTGGATTTGGGAGGAGGACAAAGGCTCGGTGTGAGGACCTTAAATAAACAAGAGTTACTCTTAAAGATAGCTAAAGGACTGGAGAGTGTTTTAATGAGGGTTCAAGAAATACCCATAAGAAAGCATATATTGGGGATGCTAGTATTTTTGAAAAACCCCACGCATAAGAGTATGCAAGATTTTATACAGTTTTTTGGCTAATCGAGTAACAAACAAGAACCATAAAACGATACCAGAATAGGAATGTATAGAATATGTATAGATTCATAGAACTAAAAAAGAAGGTTCCCTTGTGAGAGCAGGGTTCTCCTTTTTCCATGCTACTGATAATGGTGCGTTATGTCAACCTGACATGAATGGAATATACATCCAATTTTTACAACAAATCAATTATTCTAAATGATACAATGAAGAAAAAAAGGGGGTACTATTTTGAGAATAGTTGAAGTTGTCACACATAATGAGGAATGGTCAAAAATGTTCAAGGAAGAAGCAACAGAAATAAACACTATCTTTGGCAATGAAATTATAAATATTCACCATATTGGAAGTACAGCAATCCAAAATATTAAAGCTAAACCTATAATCGATATATTGATTGAAGTAAAAGTACTAGAACAAGTCGATGAATTTATAAACGGTATGGAACAAATTGGTTATGAATACAAAGGTGAATTTGGAATAGTGGGAAGAAGATTTTTTATCAAAGGTGGAGATAATAGGAGCCACCATGTTCATATTTTCGAGACAGGAAACGAAGAAATAATACGTCACCTAGCATTTAGAGATTATATGATTGCTCATCCTGAAGAAGCACAACAATATAGCAATTTAAAACAAACGTTGGCTAAAAAATTCCCGATAAATATTGAAAAGTATATAGAGGGCAAAAATGATTATATAAAAGAAATAGATAATAGAGCTAAGAATTGGATGAAATTAAAACACAGATATAATATCTAAAAGGCATTTTTTCAAAGCACTATACTATATTTCTTTAAGCACTACAGACACAACTTTATTATTCATGAACATAATTCTCGTTAGCTGACTTCCGCTTTCGAAAATTATGGTGCGACAAGAAGTCGCATTCCCACAGGGTAGCTTCTGCTACTAGATTAGATGCAAAGTCTATCTCCATCCGAAACTGCGGACTTGGTAACGGGCTCGTGGGTTGCATGAGGAAATGTGGAAACAGAGAGTCTGT
>WPCI01010713.1_pt1 | contig 58280 bp, 57 predicted proteins | sample 5399871 | NCBI WGS metagenome assembly WPCI01 (sample SAMN12869469, study PRJNA574797) | sludge metagenome | isolation source: wastewater treatment of pH7 | place: China:Beijing | collected 2019-05-20 | reverse complement strand
CAGTTCGGGCGAGTGCTTGGCGGCCTCGGTCAGGATGGTCTTGCCTTCCTTCTCGACCGCGACGCCGCGGTTGCGTGCCTCCACGCAGGCCTCCAGCGCGACGCGGTTGGCGGCGGCGCCGGCGGCGTTGCCCCAGGGGTGACCCAGTGTACCGCCACCGAATTGCAGAACGGAGTCGTCACCGAAGATGGTGACCAGCGCGGGCATGTGCCACACGTGGATACCACCGGAAGCCACGGCGAAGGCGCCGGGCATGGAACCCCAGTCCTGGTCGAAGAAGATGCCGCGGCTGCGGTCTTCGGGGATGAAGGATTCACGCAGCAGGTCGATCCAGCCCAGGGTGGAAGCGCGGTCGCCTTCCAGCTTGCCGACGACGGTACCGGTGTGCAGGTGGTCACCACCGGACAGACGCAGGATCTTGGTCAGCACGCGGAAGTGAATACCGTGGTGCGGGTTGCGGTCCAGCACGGCGTGCATGGCGCGGTGGATGTGCAGCAACAGGCCGTTGTCGCGGCACCAGTTGGCCAGGCCCGTGTTGGCCGTCAGGCCGCCGGTCAGGTAGTCGTGCATGATGATCGGTGCGCCGATTTCCTTGGCGAACTCGGCACGCTTGTACATCTCTTCCGGGGTCGGAGCGGTGACATTGAGATAGTGGCCCTTGCGCTCGCCGGTCTCGCGCTCGGCCTTCAGGGTGGCTTCGTGCACGAAGGCGAAACGGTCGCGCCAACGCATGAAGGGCTGGCTGTTGACGTTCTCGTCATCCTTGGTGAAGTCGAGACCGCCGCGCAGACATTCGTACACGGCACGGCCGTAGTTCTTGGCCGACAGGCCCAGCTTGGGCTTGATGGTGCAGCCCAGCAGCGGACGGCCGTACTTGTTCATGCGGTCGCGTTCCACCTGGATGCCGGCGGGCGGACCGCCGCAGGTCTTCACGTAGGCGATCGGGAAGCGCACGTCTTCCAGGCGCAGGGCACGCAGGGCCTTGAAGCCGAACACGTTGCCGACCAGCGAGGTCAGCACGTTGACCACGGAGCCTTCTTCGAACAGGTCGATCGGGTAGGCAACGAAGGCATAGAAGCAGGTGTCGTCGCCGGGCACGTCTTCGATGCGGTAGGCGCGGCCCTTGTAGTAGTCGAGGTCGGTCAAGAGGTCGGTCCACACCGTGGTCCAGGTACCGGTCGACGATTCGGCGGCCACCGCAGCGGCGACTTCTTCGCGATCCACGCCCGGCTGCGGGGTGATCTTGAACACGGCCAGAATGTCAGTGTCCAGCGGAGTGTATTCCGGGGTCCAGTACGTTTGCCGGTATTCCTTAACACCGGCATTATAGGTTTTTACAGCCATGATTCCTCCTAGCAAAAGGTCAGAGATACGTGCCACGCCAGAAGTGGTCATGCACGATGAAACGCATATTGCCGGAGATGAATCATCAATAACAGTCGATATTTTCTATTTATACGATAGACTTTAATCTATCGATATATGTTCGGAGCTGACACCCATGCGCCATCACACCACCTTCCGCCAGCTTGAAATCTTCGAAGCCATTGCCCGGCTGGGCAGCTTTACCCGCGCGTCCGAAGAGCTCTTTCTTACCCAGCCCACGGTATCGATGCAGATCAAGAAACTCACCGACACGGTGGGCGTGCCGCTGATCGAACAGGTGGGCAAGAAAGTTCACCTGACCCCGGACGGCCGCGAACTGGCCCAGGCTACCCGGGACATCTTCGCCATCCTCGACCGCTACATGATGAATGTTGCTGAACGGAAGGGACTCAAGCAGGGCAAGCTCAAGCTCATGGCCATTACCACCGCCTCCTATTTCGCGCCGCGCCTGCTGGGCGAATTTGCCAAGCTTCATCCCGGCATCGATGTCAGCCTGCGTGTGACCAACAAGGAACAGGTGCTGGCCAGCATGGCCGACAACCTTGACGACCTCTATCTGCTGGGCACGCCACCCGACGAAATCGACGTCGTCGCCACGCCCATCATGGACAACCCCATCGTCGTCATCGCAGCGCCCGACCACCCGCTGGCGAAAAAGAAAAACATCACGCTCGAACGCCTGGCGCAGGAACCGTGGATCATGCGCGAGGCCGGCTCCGGCACGCGCAAGGCCATCGAGCGCATGTTCGCGGAAAAGGGGCTGGAAATTCAACCGCGCCTGGAGCTGGGCAGCAACGAGGCCATCAAGCAGGCCATCCTGGCGGGGCTGGGCATTTCCGCGCTCTCCTGTCACGCGCTGACACTGCATCAGCCCGGCCAGTTTGCCGTGCTAGATGCAAAAGGCTTTCCCATCCAGCGCCACTGGTACGCTGTTTATCCCGCGGGACGGCAGATTTCCGTCGTCGCCCGCGCGTTTCTGGATTTCCTGCTGGGACAGCGCGGCGAGTCATCCTGTGCTCCGGGCGGGGGCGAGGCGTGCTGCGGGGCGGGGTGCGGCAAGGCAGGTGGTAGCTTGAGCGTGAAGCGGTAAAACGCGCTATTCGCTTCGAAATATGAAGCGAATAGGATTGCAGGTTGGATAGATCAAGGGCGGTTCACGAAATCCAGGTCTTGGGTTTTCCAGTGTGGCCGTTCAATAACGTTAGAAAAACAACAATAAATCACTATAAATCAGTATTTATTAAAGTGTAGTTGCACTAAATGCGACGCGCTGTTAGGATTTCCTGCATGCAGGTATCCAAAGCCGAACTCTCTTCCGTATTGGGCCAGTTCAACCCATGGTGGCGGGGCGAGGCCATTTCCGATCTGCCGGCGTGGCGGCGCGCGGCGTTTCGTGAGCTGAAGACCTGGATGAACAATCCGCCCGCCCCGCGCGCCGTGCTGCTCTCCGGTGCCCGGCAGATCGGCAAGACCACGCTGATGTTGCAGGCCGCCGAAGCCCTGCTGCGCGAAGGCGTGCCGCCTGCCAACATCCTCTACGCCACCTTCGACCATCCCATCCTCAAACTCGCCGGCATCGACGCCGTGCTGCAAGCTTGGCGCGAACGCGAACCCAAGGCCGACGGCCTCGAATACCTGTTCCTCGACGAAGCCCAGTTCATCCGCGACTGGGGCACCTGGGTCAAGCATCAGGTGGATTTCTCCAAACAGCGGCGCATCGCCTTTACCGGCTCGGCCATGCCGCTGGTCGAAGCAGGGCAGGAATCCGGCGTCGGGCGTTGGCACACCATCCGCCTCACCACGCTCTCGTTCTACGAATACCTCCAGATCAAGAACCTGTCGCTGCCGCCCCTGCCCGCGCTCAAATCACTGCGCGAACTGTTCGACTGGCCGCAGACGGATTTCACCCGCCTGGCGGAAACTGCCGCACCCTACGCCGGGCACTTCCACGAATACCTCGTTCGCGGTGGTTTCCCGCAGACTGCGCAGGTGGACAGCATCACCCAGGCCCAGCGCCTGCTGCGCGAAGACATCATCGACAAGGTACTGAAGCGCGACATGACCGCGCTGTTTGGTGTGCGCCGCGTGCTCGACCTCGAGCACACCTTTCTCTACCTGTGCATGCACGACGGCGGTCTGCTCGACATGCCCGACCTCTGCGCCAACCTGGAAGTGAAGCGCCCCACCGCGCAGAACTTCATCGAGCTGCTGGAAGCCACCCACCTCATCTACCGCCTGCCGCCCTTCGGCTACGGCAAGGATGTGCTGCGTGCCCGCTTCAAGATATATCTCGCCGACGCCGCTATCGCCCCCGCCGTCATGCTCAAGGGCAAGGCCATCCTCGAAGACGCCGCTGCATTGGGTGTCGCCACCGAAACCGCCGTCTTCAAACACCTGTTCGCCCGCTACTACGCGCAAAACGTCCGCTTCACTTACTGGCGCGGCAAAAAGGACCGGGAAGTCGATCTCGTCGCCGAAATCGGCGGCCAGATCATCCCCTTCGAAGTGAAATACCGCGCCCAGCACACCGGCCTGCGCGATCTGAAAGGCCTGCTCGAGCTCTGTCAGCAAAAATCCATCGAGCGCGGCTACGTCGTCACCAAGTCGCTGGATGATTTTGGCGTGTTTGCAGGTTTGCCCGATACGGCCACACGGATACTGCGCATTCCCGCGCCGCTGCTGTGTTACTGGATGGGGGAGTCGGAGCTTATGCTGGAGCAGCAGTGAGATTGGTGTAGAGGCCGATAGATGCTGACCCTTTAAACACGTTTTTTATTAGGCGCAACAGAAATGGGCACAATCTCTGAAGGTTTCTTCATACGGGGCGAAGGCACCGACTTGGGGTACCTCAACGTGCGAGACAAGCCTCACCATGCGGATACGCGTCAGTTCGTCGAGTCACTTTGGGAAAGATATAAGCCACTTGCCGATACGCACTTCCGCACGGATGCAAAAAACCATTTCCAAGAGCGGTTCTGGGAAATGTATGTGGCTGTCGCCTTGATGGAGCGCGGGTTAAAGCTGTTTCGGATCGGGGGCGAAGGGCCAGAGTTTTATTTCGAGATTTCGCAGCGGCGCATTTTCGTCGAGGCTGTCGCCCCTGGTCCGGGCACTGGTCTAGACCAAGTCCCCGGACCTCAATATGGCGTGGCAACTAGAACTCCAACCGAAAAGATTATTCTGCGTTTTACGCACGCATTGGTGGAGAAGCGGAAGAAATACCTTGAGGCGCTGAAAAAGGGGATTCTCAAGAGTGACGACGGATACTTGCTAGCCATAAACTCACGCGGAATTCATCATGGAGCGGGCGGCAATACGATGCCTTACTTTGTTCAGGCATTCCTCCCTTTCGGCCCGCTTGCTGTGGCGCTCGATTCCAAAACCGGAAACATAGTGGACTCGTCTCATCAGTACCGAGACACGGTGCTGAAGGAGTCAGGTGAAAATATCTCCACAAAAGCGTTTCTCGATCCACAGTACAAGTTTGTTTCCGCTGTTCTTCATTCAAGGGTGGACTGCGTAAACCGTCCAAATGAGCTTGGTGCCGATTTCTGTATTCTTCACAACCCCAGCGCGGATCATAGAATTGACTCGTTGGCATTCCCTTGGTCGAAACAATTGGTTTTTCGCGATGATGCGCTTGTTGAGAGCGAATAAAGGGCCGCAGTTTAGACCTTCTTCAAGTAACAAGCCTTCAGCATGAAGCTCCCCGCATCGGTTTTGCAGTCCACTTCGTGGTCGCCGCCGACGATGCGGATGCCCTTGATCTTGGTGCCGACTTTCAGCGTGATGGACGAGCCTTTGACTTTCAGATCCTTGATCAGCGCGACGGTGTCGCCGTCGTTCAGCACATTGCCATTCGCATCCTTGACGGTTGGGCCTGCGTCTTCATCGCTGGCGGTTTCCTGCATCGGCCATTCATGGCCGCAGTCGGCGCATACGTAGTTGTCGCCGTCCTGGTAGGTGTTTTCCAGGGTGCATTGGGGGCAGGCGGGGAGGGTGGGCATGGTTTCTCTCGATTCAAGGTAACAGGAACTTCCTGGACTGGATCGCCACGGCCCTTCAGGCCTCGCGATGACGCCATTGCGGGGTGGTGCAGCCGTCGAATCCAGTAGAAGTCGGATGTATTTTTATCAATAAGGCGTTCTACTTGGTCAGCGCCATGAACAGCTGCGGCAACCGCTCCGGCAGCCGCGCCACGTGATCGATGACGCTGTACTGACGGCCGAAGATGTCGCCGACGTATTCGTCGGCCTTGGGGTCGAGGCTGATGCAGTAGGCGAAGATGCCGTCCTGGTCGAGTTCCTTCACCGCCTGCCGCGCGTCTTCGATGAGCAGGCGCTCGTCGTGGGTGTCGACGTCGGACGGTCGGCCGTCGGTGAGGACGAGCATGAGCTTCTTGTCCGCCTTGCGCGCGCCCAGGTAGTGCGCGGCATGCCGCATGGCGGCCCCCATGCGGGTGGACCAGCCGGCTTCCATCGCGGCCAGGCGCGCTTTCACTTCGTCGTTCCAGTGTTCGCCGTAGCCCTTGATGTGCTGGTAGCGCACGTCGTGGCGGGTATTGGAATGAAAGCCCGCAATCGCGAACGGATCGCCGAGTTTTTCGATGGCCCAGGCCAGGAGCGAGACAGCTTCCTGGCTGAGTTCGAGGATGGTCTGATCGGAGCCGGCAGCTTTCTCGTTCAAGGATTCCGACAGGTCGAGCAGCAGCATCACGGCGATGTCGCGGCCGTCGGTGCGGTGGCTCATGTTGATGCGCGGGTCGGGGGTGGCGCCACCCTTGAAATCGATCAATGAACGGATGGCGACGTCGAGGTCGAGTTCGCTGCCTTCTTCCTGGTAGCGGATGCGCACCTTGTCCTGCGGCTTCAGCAGGTCGAGCATTTTCTTCAGCTGCTTGGCAAGCGCGCCGTGCTTGGCGAGCAGGCGGTCGATGTCGGCCGGGTTGCCGCTGGCGTGCAGCGATTCGTAGACGCTCGCCCAGTCCGGGCGATAGGTCTGGCTATTGTAGTCCCACTCGGGGTAGTGGCGCGGCGGCAGGCCGCGGATTTCCTCGCCCGGTTCGATCCTGCGCTCCTCGTCGAAGGCTTCTTCCTCGTCGCCCGACTCGATGAATTTCCACAGCTGGCGGTTGTCGTCGCGATAGTCCACCACGGTGTCGTCGAAGTGCACCCGGGCGAACTGATCGCTCGGGCGGCGGGTTCTGGCGACGTAGGCCAGGGCCAGCGCAGCGATTTCGCGCGTGGAAGAGGCACCCTGCGCCATCACGGCGTGAAAGCGCTGCACGGTATCCAGCAGATCGGCATCGGCATAGCCGTGATCGGGGTCGAGCAGGGCACGCGACAGCATCGCCATGCGGTGGCGCAGGCAGGACGTGGTTTCCGGGTCGCAGGCGTTTTCCACCGGTTTCGGATGCAGCGCGAGGAAGAGGCGCCGCAGGCCGGGATATTCGCGGATCAACAGCGTTTCGATGCGGCAGTCCTCGAAGAACTCGACCGCCATGCGCTGGAACGGACTCCAGTTGTCGGCGACCTGCGCTTCGCTCCAGCGGCGGTGACCGACCATGTGGGCGAGCGTCGCGCGGTAGCGGTCGAGGCCGGAGATGTCGCCTGCATCGTCGTACACGTCGGGCAGGCGGATGCCGAGCCTGTCGTAATACGGCACCGGCTTGCGGATTTCGTCGAAGGCGGTGGAGTACGGCACGAGATGGTCGCTGTCCTGCCACAGGCCGCGCAGGTAGAGGTCGAGCTTGCGTTCGACGTCGACCAATAATGTTCCATGGCGTTCGCGCTGCAGCACAGCGCGGGCATCGGCCGACTGCAGGCTGAAGTAATCCTTTTGCCGCTCGGGGTGGCTGCGATAGTTGCGGATGCCGTATTCGACCCAGTTCTTCAGCCCGGCGAGCGTGAGCTGGCTAAGCAGCGCAGGCGCCTGCGCAAAGAACTCCGGCAGCCCCGGGCTGGGGAAGGTGGTGTGGTGGCCGTGGATGGAGCCGGTGGTGCGCGCCTTCAGGTCGAGCGTGATGTCGAGGTAATGCTGCAACTGTGCCGCCGACTGCAGCCGGCGCGCCACCGGCGCGAGCGTCTGCAGGAAGGGCGCGATGGCCTTGCCGTTGGGCGACTTCTGCAAGCGCTGGATCAGCGCCATCACCACCGGCAGGGCGGCTTCGCCGACGGACTGGGCAACCGAGGGCCACTCTTCCATGAAGGCCAGCATCGGTTCCACGCCACGCCCAAGCTTGCCGATGACGCGCCCCGCTTCCAGGTAGGCGCCGATGCCTTCGCGCGTGAGCACGGCCAGCGCCTCGGCCATGAGGTCGTCGAACACCTCCTCGACCTGCGGAAAGCGGGTGTCGAGCTGTTTCCAGTACGCCGCCATCAGCGGGTGCTGGTATTCGGTCGCGGCGCTCACGGTCGGGACTCAGGCAAACGTCGCGTCGATGGCGTGATCCAGCGTTTCGCGGATGTCGGCGTCGTCGGTGATCGGACGCACCAGCGCCATGCGGCAGGCGTCGCGCGGCTCCACGCCGTCCTTGATCAGGGTCGCCGCGTACACCAGCAGGCGGGTGGAAATGCCCTCGTCGAGCCCGTGGCCCTTGAGGCCGCGGGCGACGCCGCCGATCTTCACCAGCTTGGCCGCGACGGCTTCGTCCATGCCGGTTTCCTTCGCCACGATCTGCGCTTCCAGCGCGGCGTCGGGGTAATCGAAGTCGAAGCCGGTGAAGCGCTGCTTGGTCGATTGCTTCAGATCCTTCATCAGCGTCTGGTAGCCGGGGTTGTAGGAAATCACCAGCTGGAAATCGGGATGGGCATGGATCAGCTCGCCCTTCTTATCGAGCGGCAGCGTGCGTCGGTGGTCGGTGAGCGGGTGGATGACGACGGTGGTATCCTGGCGCGCTTCCACAATTTCATCGAGGTAGCAGATCGCGCCGATGCGCGCGGCGGTGGTGAGCGGGCCGTCGAGCCAGCGGGTGCCGTTGGCTTCGAGCAGATAGCGCCCGACCAGGTCGCTGGCGGTCATGTCCTCGTTGCAGGCCACGGTGATGAGCGGCTTGCCGAGCTTCCACGCCATGTATTCGACGAAGCGCGACTTGCCGCAGCCGGTCGGGCCTTTCACCATCACCGGCAGGCGGTTGCGGTAGGCGGCCTCGTAAAGGGCGACTTCGTTCTTCTGCTGCTGGTAGAAGGGTTCCTGCTGAACCTTGTATTGCTCTTTGTCCGTCATTTCATTTCCTTGCGCGGGAAGAAAAACGCCCCCAGTGAACCGGAGGCGTTTCTCGCTTGCATCAATGTCGTGCTTGATTACTTGTGCACGCCCAGCTTTTCACGCCAGCCGGGGTACAGCTTGTCGGCGTCGCCGGGGAAGGATTCGAACGCGCGGGCGAATTCCTTGTGGCTCTTGGCGTATTCGATCGGATCGGCACCAGACTTCCAGCACTCGTAGGACTGGCGCAGGGAGATCGCGCCGGCGGCCGGGCTGTCGATGTGGCCGTAGGAGCCGCCGCCGGAGGTGTTGATGACGTTGCCGTGACCCAGGTTCTCGAAGAAGCCGGGCAGACGCAGCGCGTTCATGCCGCCGGAGATGATCGGGGTGGTGGGCTTCATGCCGTACCACTTCTGGAAGTAGACCGGGCCTTGGGCTTCGTCGCGCTCGATCATGTAGGCGATGTTCTTGTCGCTGTTCTCGCCTTCCATCTTGCCGTAGCCCATGGTGCCGACGTGGATGCCGGACGCCCCCTGCAGACGGGACATCTTGGAAAGCACGAAAGCGGTGTAACCACGCTTGGCGGACGGGGAGGTCACGGCGCCGTGGCCGGCACGGTGGTAGTGCAGGTACTGGTTGGGATACTGGCGACGTGCAGTGGTGATCATGCCCGGGCCGCCGACGTAGCCGTCGACCAGGAAGGCCACCTTGTCGGCGTCGGGTCCGAAGGTTTCCAGAATGAAGTCGGCGCGGGCGCACATTTCATAGTGGTCGTCGGCGGTAATGTTTGCGGAGAACAGCTTGGCCTGGCCGGTTTCGTCCTGGGCGCGCTTCATGGCGTCATACACCAGCGGGTAGACCTTCTTGGCCGGGCAGAACACCTGGTTGCCCTGGGGTTCGTCGTTCTTGATGAAGTCACCACCCAGCCAGAACTGGTAGGCAGCGTGGGCGAATGGCTCGGGACGCAGGCCCAGCTTCGGCTTGATGATGGTGCCGGCGATGTAGCCGCCGTCCTTGACCGGACGGCCGAGGATGCGCCACATGTCGGAGATGTCCTTGGCGGGGCCGTCGAACAGCTGGATGGCGCGCTCGGGCATGTAGAAGTCGATCATCTTGGCGTGCTCGATGTCGCCCATGCCCTGGTTGTTGCCGATCACCAGCGTCAGGAAGGACACGATCATCATGCGGCCGTCGGTGATGTTGCGGTCGAACAGGTCGATCGGGTAAGCGATGCGCAGATCTTCGGTGGCTTCGTCGATGTGATAGACCAGAGCGTCCACGCCCTTGGTGAAGTCGTCGGTGGTGGAGACTTCGACGTTGGTGCCGGTGGAGGACTCCGCGGCCAGGTGGGCGGCGGCTTCCAGGTAGCCGTAGCCGGCCTTGGGCTTCATCTTGTAGGCGACGAGGATGTGCTTGCCACCCTTGATGAGGTCTTCTTCCTTGAGGGACAAGTCGGAATAACGTGCGGATTGATCCATTGCAGACTCCTGAGGTTGGATAAACAAAACGTCAGGAGCAAATCCCCTGAGCGCGACAGGGGCAAACTATACGGTTTGGTTTATATAATGAATATTAAATTGTTATGATTATTAGTATAAATATAAACTTATACATAAATGCGTCGTCTGACTCTGCGCCAGTTAAAGGTTTTTGAAGCCGTTGCCCGCCATTTGTCCTTCTCGAAAGCGGCGGCGGAACTGCATCTGACCCAGCCCGCGGTGTCCATGCAGGTGCGGCTGCTGGAGGGGTTTGTGGGCCTGCCGTTGACCGAGCAGGTGGGCAAGAAAATCTTTCTGACCGAAGCGGGGCGGGAAGTGTTTCATGCCAGCCAGAACATCGCGGCGCAATTGAATGATCTCGGCGGCGCGCTGAAGCAGCTGAAGGGCGTGGAAGGCGGCGAATTCAATATTGCCGTCACCTCCACGGTCGGCGCGGTGGCGACAGAACTGCTGGCGCAATTTCGCGGCACGCATCCCAAGGTGTCGATTCATCTCGATGTATCCAACCGCGAGTCGGTGCTGGGCCAGCTTGCCGCCAACCGCATCGACCTGGCCATCATGGGGCAGGTGCCCGAAGGACTGGATCTGGAAGCGACACGGTTCATGGATAATCCGCTGGTGGTGATTGCGCCGCCGGATCATCCGCTTGCCCGCAAGAAGCGCATCCCGGTCAGCGATCTTGCCAATGAGTCCTTTCTGGTACGCGAGGCGGGCTCCGGCACGCGCGGAGCCATGGAACGATTCTTTGCCGCCAGGGGACTGGAAATCCGCACCAGCATGGAGATGAGCAGCAACGAAGCCATCAAGCAGGCCGTGCAGGCGGGTCTCGGCCTGGGCATTCTGTCGTTGCAGACGCTGGAGATGGAATTGAGCCTGAAACGCCTAGCCGTGCTGAAAGTGGAAGGCTTTCCAATCATGCGTCACTGGTACATCGTGCATCGCGCGGACAAACGTTTGTCACCTGTCGCGCAGGCGTTCAAGGACTTTGTGTTGCGGATTGAGACATGACAGAGGCACGCACACAGGACTTGCTTCGCACGGTTTTCGGCCACGCCGGTTTCCGCCCGCATCAGGAAGAAATCGTTTCCCGCCTCGTCGATGGCGGCGATGCGCTGGTCATCATGCCCACCGGCGGCGGCAAGTCCTTGTGCTACCAGTTGCCTTCGCTGGTGCGCGATGGCACGGGCATCGTGGTGTCGCCGCTGATTGCGCTGATGCATGATCAGGTGGTTGCACTCAAGCAACTTGGCGTGCGGGCGGAAGTCCTGAATTCGTCGCTGACGGCGGAGGAGGCGCGGCGGGTTGAAGCAGCGCTGGCGGCGGGCGAACTGGATTTGCTCTATGTCGCCCCGGAACGTCTGTTGACCGAACGCTTCCTGGCCTTGCTGGACAACACGAGGATCGCCCTGTTTGCCATCGACGAAGCGCATTGCGTGTCGCAGTGGGGACATGACTTCCGCCCCGAGTATGTGCAGCTTTCCATCCTGCACGAACGCTACCCGGACATTCCGCGCATCGCATTGACTGCAACAGCCGACGCGCCGACGCGGGCGGAAATTGCGCAGCGTCTGCAACTGGAAAACGCGCGCCACTTCGTGACTGGCTTCGACCGCCCCAACATCCGCTACCACGTGCGCATGGAAGCGGGCGGCGCGCGCGAGGCGCTGCTGCGTTTCATCCGCGAAAAACACGCGGGCGAGGCGGGCATTGTCTATTGCCTGTCGCGCAAGCGCGTGGACGAAGTCGCGGCCTGGCTCGGTTCGCAAGGGCTGACAGCGCTGGCATATCACGCGGGCATGGAGGCGGACGCGCGCCGTCTCACGCAGACGCGGTTTCTGAATGAAGACGGCGTGATCGTGGTGGCGACGATTGCTTTCGGCATGGGCATCGACAAGCCCGACGTGCGCTTCGTCGCGCACCTCAACCTGCCCAAAAGCCTGGAAGCCTACTACCAGGAAACCGGCCGCGCCGGGCGCGACGGCGAGCCGGCCGATGCCTGGATGCGTTACAGCCTGTCCGATGCCATCCAGTTGCAGCGCATGATTGCCGAATCCGACGCGGACGAAGCGCACAAGCGCATCGAACGGCAGAAACTCGATGCCATGCTGGGCTACTGCGAATTGACCAGCTGCCGCCGCCAGTCCTTGCTGGGCTATTTCGGCGATGCGCTGCCAGAGCCCTGCGGCAATTGCGACAATTGCTTGGAGCCGCCGCAAACCTGGGATGCGACGACTGCCGCGCAAAAGGCGCTGTCCTGCGTGCACCGCACCGGCCAGCGCTTTGGCGTGGGTTATTTGATCGACGTGCTGCTGGGCAAAAGCAACGAACGCATACAGGGTTTTAACCACCACACGCTCTCTACGTTTGGCATCGGCACAGAACTTGGCAGCAAAGACTGGAGCGCCGTGTTTCGCCAGCTCGTGGCACGCGGGTATCTTTCTGTCGATCATGAAAATTTTGGCGGCCTGAAACTGACCCCGGTATGCCGTCCGCTATTGCGCGGCGAAACCACCTTGCATCTGGTCAAGCTGCCTGAGTCCGGGAAACGTTCCAGAAAAACCCGCGACGGCAAAACCCGCGGTAGTCAGGCTGCATCAGGTGATCCATTATTTGAGGCGCTACGGCAACGCCGCCGCGAGCTGGCGCAACAGCAGGGCGTGCCGCCCTACGTGGTATTCCACGACAGCACGCTGGCGGCAATGGCCGCCGAGCGACCGCAAACCCTGCACGAATTCGCCGGATTGCCCGGCGTGGGCGAACGCAAACTGGAAACCTATGGTTCGGCGTTTCTGGAAGTCATCCGTACATTCAATCAAGCACAGGGAGAGTAGCCATGGGCATCCTGACCAACATCATTGCCGCTGAAGAAGACGAAATCGAAGCCATCGGCGAGTCCCTGCATCCGCTGGACGAATGGAGCGGGATAGAGCGGCGTGGCATTGATATCGCAAAAATGGCCGTGCTGCATTGCCTGCTGACCGGGGACGATTACGACTACGCGCTCAACCTGTACGAACCCGTCTACATCAATGAAGAAGGCGTGCTGGTGCTGCGCGTGGCGGATGATGTCCTTGAAAAACTGGCGGACATGGACGAAGAGGCGCTGGAACAGGTCGCGCTGGAGCTGGCTGCCACCGAAGCGTATGAACTGGAAGGCTGGGGTGTGAACGAAGTGGAGGATTTGATGTTTTCGCTGGCGGAACTGGCCCAGCTTGCCGAGTCGCAAGATCAAACCTTGCTTGTGTGGATGCACCCGCTGATGACTTGAGCCTGGCTGTCCGCATCAAATGGCATAACGGATTTCTTCGCATCCATTACGGCCTTCGCGGATAATACGGTCTTTGTTTTTTTGATGGTTGAGTAAATGGCCCAGTACGTCATGTCCATGCTCCGCGTGAGCAAAATCGTTCCGCCCAAGCGGCAAATCATCAAGGACATTTCCCTGTCCTTTTTCCCCGGCGCAAAGATCGGCCTGCTGGGCCTGAACGGATCCGGCAAGTCCACCGTGCTGCGCATCATGGCCGGGGCGGACAAGGAATACGACGGTGAGGTGCAGCACCTGGCCGGCATCTCCATTGGCTACTTGCCGCAGGAGCCGCAACTCGATCCGGACAAGACCGTACGCGAGGAAGTCGAGGCGGGCATGGGCGAAGTGATGGAGGCGCAGAAAAAATTGGAGGCTGTTTATGCGGCCTACGCCGAGCCGGATGCCGATTTCGACAAGCTGGCCGAGGAGCAGGCGCGGCTGGAAGCGATCATTGCCACAGCTGGTTCGGATACCGAAAACCAGCTGGAAATCGCGGCGGATGCGCTGCGCCTGCCGCCGTGGGACGCCAAGATCGGCCCGCTGTCCGGCGGCGAGAAGCGCCGTGTGGCACTGTGCAAATTGTTGTTGTCCAGACCCGACATGCTGCTGCTGGATGAGCCCACCAACCACCTCGATGCGGAATCGGTGGAATGGCTGGAGCAGTTTCTCACCCGCTTCCCCGGCACCGTGGTGGCGGTGACCCACGACCGCTACTTCCTAGACAACGCCGCCGAATGGATTCTTGAACTCGACCGCGGTCATGGCATTCCGTGGAAGGGCAATTATTCGAGCTGGCTGGAACAGAAGGAAGAACGGCTGGAAACCGAGAACAAGCAGATCGACGCCCACATGAAGGCGATGAAGCAGGAACTGGAGTGGGTGCGGCAGAACCCCAAGGCGCGCCAGGCTAAGTCCAAGGCGCGGCTGGCCCGTTTCGAGGAAATGAACAGCGTCGAATACCAGAAGCGCAACGAGACGCAGGAAATCTTCATCCCGCCGGGTGAACGTCTGGGCGAGAAAGTCATCGAGTTCAACAATGTCACCAAATCATTCGGTGACAGGCTACTCATCGACAACCTGTCCTTCTCCATTCCGCAAGGTGCCATCGTCGGCATCATCGGGCCCAACGGCGCGGGCAAGTCCACCTTGTTCAGGATGATCCAGGGCAAGGAACAGCCGGATTTCGGCGAGATCGTCATCGGCCCCACGGTGAAAATTTCTTCCGTCGATCAGTCGCGCGAAGGCCTGGAAAACGACAAGACCGTGTTCGAGGCAATTTCGAATGGCTCGGACATCCTGTCGGTGGGCAGGTTTGAAATGCCCAGCCGCGCCTACATCGGCCGCTTCAATTTCAAGGGTGGCGATCAGCAGAAAATCGTCGGCAACCTGTCCGGCGGCGAACGCGGTCGTCTGCATCTGGCCAAGACCCTGATCCAGGGCGGCAACGTGCTGCTGCTTGACGAACCCTCGAATGACCTCGATGTGGAAACCCTGCGCGCGCTGGAAGACGCGCTGCTGGAATTCGCCGGCTGTGTGCTGGTGATCTCACACGACCGCTGGTTCCTCGACCGCATCTGCACCCACATCCTGGCGGCGGAAGGTGATTCGCAATGGACATTCTTCGCGGGCAATTACCAGGAATACGAAGAGGACAAGCGCAAGCGTCTGGGTGAGGAAGGCGCCAAGCCGAAGCGGATACGCTACAAGCCGATTAGCCGATGATTCTTTCCACACTGGCGGATGCCGACCGTTATTTGAATGCGCACCCGCGCTTCGCCTCAGCATTCGCATTCCTGCGTGGCACGGATCTGAATTCGCTTCCACCAGGCAAGCATGCTGTGCAAGGCGAAGAAATTTTCGCCATCGTCGAAGCCTGCGCCGGGCGCACGCGTGAAGAAGCGAAACTGGAATACCATCGCCGTTATATCGACATCCAGCTGGTGCTGGAAGGCATGGACGAAATGGGCTGGAAGCCGGTGGCCGAATGCGTGGACCCGGCGACGGATTACGATGAAGCGCGCGATATCCGTTTTTTCAACGACGTACCCTCAAGCTGGATTGCCACGCCGCCGGGAGCGTTCTGCATTTTCTTTCCAGAAGACGCGCATGCGCCGCTGGTAAGCGACGGCCATATCCGCAAGGTGGTGATGAAAATCGCCGTTTGAGGACATCAGTAATGCGGCGGGATTTCCTCACGCGGATTTGCTTCTTCTTCCGGCTGGCTGTCACGAATTTGCTGATGCAATAACCGTAGTTGATCCTGCAAACTGTCCATTTGCTTTTGTTGGCGGATAACAGTCTGGTTCAGGGTTTCAATCAGGTCTTCAGCGAATGCAAGTTTTGCTTCCAGTTCGTCCAGACGTTGCTCAAGCACAGGCACTCTCCCATTTATCCGGCCAGGCCGTATTCAAACACGGCAAGGCGGTTATTGCTTGGGAATCCTGATTTCGCGTTCGACGAAGCTGCCCTGATCGGCTTTGGTGTGACAGGCCACGCAGTTGGCCTTGCTGGCGATGCCCTTGCGTTTCCAGACGTAGGACGGCACTTCGTCATGCAGGTAGCCGAAGTACCGGGTCTCGGTGAAGCGCTGGGGGGTGCTGTTGCCGGGAATGCCCGATGCAATGCGGCTCATCATCTGTGTGCCGCGCGGGGCGTCGGCGGCGTTTTCAGTCAGGTATTGGGTGATGCCACTGGTGACTTCCGGCGCCAGGCTGGCGTCTTCGCCAAAATGCCTGTCCAGTTCGCCCATCATTTTTTTCCAGGAACGCGCGGGCAGCAGGCCGGCGGGATAGGCCATGTGGCAGGCCGCGCATTCTTCTTTCGTCGGGCCGTGGGTGACGGCGGCGAAGATGGCGTCGCCATCGCTGCCCCAGCTGGCGGTCAACAGGAAACTGCTGCCGAAAATCGTGGCCAGCAGGATGGAAAGGTTTTTTGCGTTGATGCCCATGTCACTTCACCGACAGCATGAAGGCGATGAAATCGGCTTTTTCCTGTTCTGTGCAGGCGCGTTCCAGTACATCCTTGCAATTGCGCTTGAACCATTTTTCAACCTTGGCCGGATCGGTGAACCGCTCCTTGTTGGCGATGGGTGCAATCGGCTCGATCGCCTTGTTGGCGCGGGTTTTTCCGGTGGCCTTGGGGTTATCGGTGTGGCAGGTGGTGCAGCTCACGGTCTCGCCGTTGCTGTGAGCGCGTTTTGCGAAAAAGAATTTTTCCCCGCGAGCGGCCGACCCCTGTGCGCCAGATTGATCCTGATACATGGCCAGCATGTTTTGCGGGTTGGCTGCCAGGACATGTGATGTGCTGGCGGAAAACAAGACTGCCGTGGAAACCGCGATGACGGTTAAGTTCGAAAATGGCTTTTTCAAAATCCGTTTCATTCCTGACCTTTTCTAGGAAGGTATTGCACGCCGGTCAGCATGGCCTGGGCGACCGGAACACGGTGCAGCAAGGGATGCAGAATCAGTGCCGCCAAATGCAGTCCGACAAAGCCCAGAACAGACCATGCGGCCACCTCATGCAGCAATGTCGGCAAGCTCTGGTAATCCACATGCCAGCCCAGCCAGTGACTCAAGGGCCCCTGCCCCTGTTTGATGGCCAGCAACATCAGCCCGGTAATGATCAAACCCGCCAGCAAGGCATACAGGCCGAGATAGGCGAGGCTTGCAGTGGGATGGTGACCAAACCGCTCTGGCGTGGAAAACAGGTGTCCGCTTTTTGCTGACGTAATCCATGTAGAGGGCTGCCACATGTCGGCTAACCGGGCATGTCCGGGGCCGGACAATCCCCAAGCGATCCGCGCTGCAAAGCTGACTGCCAGCGCAGTGCCCAGCCAACCATGCCACTCGTGCAGCCACGCCGAGGTTTCTCCCGCCTCGCCAAACCATGTCACCAGGCCCGAAGCCAGCAGTGCCGTGATCAGCAGGGCATTGACCCAGTGCAGCCCACGCAGCACCGGGTCATACACGCGAGCGCTTGTCCAATCCGCGCGCGCCATCCGCAAAATTACTTGGCGGAAGCCTGGATGTCTTCGTCACCGCGGATGCCAGGCATGGGCATATAGGGTTTGCCCAGAGACTGGTAATAAGCGGACACGTCCTCAACGTCCTTGTCGGTCATGGTCATGACGGCCATGTTCATCATCGGGGAGATCAGCTTGCCCGTGCGGTATTTGTTGGTCTTGGTGGCCAGTTTGTCGGCATCACGGCCGGCCAGCTGCACGATCGGGAACATGCCGGGGAAGCTGGCGTTGCCATGGCAAGCCACGCAGGCGGCAGCTTTGGTGGCGCCGGCCTGGGCGTCGCCCGCCTGAACCTGGCTGGCAAGAACCATGGTGGAAACAACAGCTAAGAGTTTGACGGCTTTCATGATGCGCTCCTGTTCAAGGTTTATTGAGAGAATGAAATTTTCATGAACGCATTTTAGAATATTAGAAAATTGATTGGTACTACTCTGATGTACTAATTGTCCATTCAATCTGGAAACTAGGTGGAAGCAGTTATTTTTCAGGAAGTGTTTTGCAAGTGTATTTATAACAATGAGTTGAATAACTTTTCCAGCCTTGGGTAATGTACCTGACCATCAATTTTGTAGCGGATATTGCCTTCTTTGTCCAGGACAAATGAGGTCGGGATGCTGGACGGCCTGCCAAATGCCGCCGTTGCGCTGGGGTCATTTGTGGAGGCCATGAATTGGTAACCCTTGTCCTTCATGTATTGCGCTACTTTTTCCGGTGGGTCGTCGACGCTGATCGCGATGACCTCGAATCCCCTGCTTCGGTTGACTTTCCAGAACTCTTCAATGACGGGCATCTCCTTCAGACAATAAGGGCACCAGGTTGCCCATAAATTGACCAGCACGACCTTGCCTTTAAGTTCTTCGGAGGTCAGTGTGCGGCCATCGGTCAGACGGACAGACCAGGGTTCAATTGGACGGTTTTCCTCGGAAACGGAAGCGGGCGGGCGAAACCATATATAGGTGACAAGCGCCAGCAGGATCAGGGTAACGCCATGGTTGCGCAGAAATGTCTTGAGATTTTGCGGCATGGAAATCGGTCTACAAGGATGAACAGGATAAAATCCAGTGAAATATATACAGAGGCACTGACATGCTGTGGATCAAGACGTTTCATATCGTAATGATGGTGAGCTGGTTTGCTGGCCTGTTTTACCTGCCGCGCATTTTCGTCAACCTGGCCATGGAACAGAATGAAACGTCTTATGACAGGCTGCTGTTGATGGCGGGCAAATTGTACCGCTTCGTCACGCCTATCATGTGGCTGGCGGTGATATCGGGTGTCTGGCTCTGGGTGGCCTATTGGGTGCCAACGCCTGGCTGGCTCTGGCTGAAGGTGATTCTGGTGGTGGGCCTGATTGGCTATCAGCATGTCTGCAAAAGCCTGCTGAAGAAGTTCGAGGCGCGCGGCAATAAAAAAAGCCATGTCTGGTTTCGCTGGTTCAACGAGATTCCTGTATTGGTACTGATCGCGGTCATCATTCTGGTTGAGTTGCAACCCGCCTTCTGACATGACTGAGACCCCAAAACGGCGCGACACGCTTTCGATTCAGAAAGTGGCCGAAACCGGTGATCGCAAGCCATCACGTCCGGCTACCTCGCGAAAGGTCAATCTGGAACGCGATCGCACACTCAAGCAGAAACCGGAATACAAAAAACCGGAGAAGGCAGTCCATGACAAGCCGGACACGCCAAAGAGAAAGCCACCTCCCAAAGACCGAGCCCCAAGACCTGAACGGGAGATAAAGGAAAAAAGGGAGGTCGACAAAGCGCCGCGCATTGAACAGTTTTTCGCCACCTGTCCGCGCGGACTGGAAAACCCGCTGGCCGAAGAACTGATCGCGCTGGGCGCGGAAAATGTGGAAAAGACCGGCGGCGGGGTGGGTTTCTTCGGGCCGATGGCGGTTTGCTATGCGGCCAATCTGCATTCACGTCTGGCGACCCGCATTTTGTTGCGGGTGTCCGCCGGCAAATATCAAAATGAAGAGGACGTGTATCAGGGTGCGCTGGCGGTTTACTGGCATAAATGGTTTGGGGCTGAGCGCACCATCGCCGTAAAAGTGGTGGCGCAGGATTCGCCGCTGAAAAGCCTCAACTTCATTACCCTCAAAATCAAGGACGCGGTATGCGACCGCTTCAGGGAAGAAACGGGAATGCGGCCCAGTGTGCAGACGCTGGAGCCGGATGTGCGCATCCGCGCATTTCTGACGCGCGACCGTTACACGCTTTATCTCGATACATCCGGCGAGCCGCTCTACAAGCGCGGCCTGCGCAAACAGTCCGGTGTCGCGCCCATCAACGAAAATCTGGCGGCCGGGATACTCAAGCTTGCGGGCTGGAAACCGGGCGAGGCGCTGTACGACCCGATGTGCGGCAGCGGCACATTTTTACTTGAGGCGGTGCAGATGGCGCTTAATATCGCGCCGGGGCTGGGGCGAGGTTTTGCCTTCGAGAAAATGCTCAGGATGGATAAAAAAATCTGGACGAGCATGAAAGCCGATGCTCAGAAATCTTGCCAGCCGGTGCAAGCCTTGCCGATTTTTGGCAGCGATGTGCTGGGGGGCTCGTTGAAGGACGCAGACAAAAACCTGAAGGCGGCGGGGCTGCGCGAGGCCGTGACCCTGTCGAAAACGGATATTCTGGACATCGAGCCGCCGGCGGAATCCGGCGTGCTGGTCATGAATCCGCCCTATGGCGTTCGGCTGGGCGAGGAGGAAGAACTTGCCGCGCTGTATCCCCGTCTGGGCGATGTGCTGAAACGAAAATTTGCCAACTGGCGCGCCTACATCATCAGCGCCGATGCCAATCTACCCAAATTGATCCGTCTGTCCGCCAGCAGAAAAACGCCGCTGTTCAACGGTGCGCTGGAATGCAGGCTGTATGAATATAGACTGGTCGCGGGTTCGAATCGTTAAACGATGTCGAGGTGATCCAGTCCCGTCATCAGGTCGCGGCCCTTGGCTTCCTGACCGTGCAGCTTGATCTTCAGGCGCAGGTCGTTGAGCGAGTCGGCGTTTCTCAGCGCGTCTTCATAGGAAATGAAGCCGGCTTCGTAAAGGTCGAATAGCGACTGGTCGAAGGTCTGCATGCCCAGTTCGCGCGATTTGCTCATGATTTCCTTGATTTCGTGCACCTGGCCCTTGAAGATCAGGTCGGAAATCAATGGCGAGTTGAGCAGAATTTCGACGGCGGCGATCCGGCCGTTGATGCCTTTGCGCGGAATCAGGCGTTGTGAAATGAAGCCCTTGAGGTTGAGCGACAGGTCCATCAGCAACTGATCACGCTTTTCCTCGGGGAAAAAGTTGATGATCCGATCCAGCGCCTGGTTGGCGCTGTTAGCGTGCAGGGTGGACAGGCACAGATGGCCGGTTTCGGCGAAGGCGATGGCGTATTCCATGGTTTCGCGGTCGCGGATTTCACCAATCAGTATCACGTCCGGCGCCTGGCGCAGCATGTTCTTCAGGGCCGAGAACCAGTTCTCGGTGTCCACACCGACTTCGCGTTGCGAGATGATCGAGTTCTTGTGCTCGTGCACGTATTCGATCGGGTCTTCCACGGTAATGATGTGGTCGCGCGCGTTTTCGTTGCGGTAACCCACCATGGCCGCAAGCGAAGTGGATTTACCGGAGCCGGTGCCACCGACGAAAATGACCAGGCCGCGCTTGACCATGGAAATATCCTTCAGCACCGGCGGCAGGTTGAGTTCCTCGAATTTCGGGATGACGGTGTTGATGGTCCGCATCACGATGCCGGTACGTCCCTGTTGCACAAATACGTTTACCCGGAAGCGGCCAATGTCCGGAGGCGATATGGCGAAGTTGGATTCATTGGTCGTTTCGAACGCCTCCCACTGCTTGTCGTTCATGATCGCGCGGGCCAGTTCGCGGGTGTGGGCGGGCGTCAGTGTCTGGTTGGAAACGGCGGTGATTTTGCCATCGACCTTGATGGCGGGCGCGAAACCGGCAGTGATGAAAAGATCGGACGCTTTCTTCGAAAGCATCAGGCGTAGCAGATCGTGGACGGTTTTTTCGGCATTCATACCAGAAAGGCTTCCTTGTTCATTGCGCGGGGGCGTGCTTCGCCTATGGCCACGATGTTGCGGCGCACCATGTCCAGCAGGCACTGATCCAGCGTCTGCATGCCGACATTCTGGCCAGTCTGGATGGCGGAATACATCTGCGCTACCTTGTTTTCGCGGATGAGGTTGCGGATGGCGGGGGTGCCGATCATGATTTCATGCGCGGCCACGCGGCCGCTGCCATCCTTGGTCTTGAGCAGGGTCTGGGAAATGACCGCGCGCAGCGATTCGGACAGCATCGAGCGCACCATTTCTTTTTCCGCGGCCGGGAACACGTCGACCACGCGGTCGATGGTTTTGGCCGCCGACGAGGTGTGCAGCGTGCCGAACACCAGGTGGCCAGTTTCGGCGGCGGTCAGCGCCAGGCGGATGGTTTCCAGGTCGCGCATTTCACCCACCAGAATCACGTCCGGGTCTTCCCGCAGGGCGGAGCGAAGCGCGTTGGCGAAGGAATGGGTATGCGGGCCGACCTCGCGCTGGTTGATCAGGCATTTCTTGCTCTGGTGCACGAATTCGATCGGGTCTTCGATGGTGAGAATGTGGGAATACACGTTCTCGTTGATGTAGTCGATCATTGCCGCCAGCGTGGTGGACTTGCCCGAACCCGTGGGGCCGGTCACCAGCACGACGCCGCGCGGCTGATCGGAAATTTCCTTGAAAATCTGCGGTGCGCCAAGTTCTTCCAGCGTCAGCACCTTGGAAGGAATGGTCCGGAATACCGCGCCCGCGCCATTTTGCTGGTTGAAGGCATTGACCCGGAAACGCGCCAGGGTGGGGACTTCAAATGAAAAGTCGATTTCCAGCACTTCTTCGTATGCCTTGCGCTGGCTGTCGTTCATGATGTCGTACACCATGCGGTGCACGTCCTTGTGCTCCATGGGCGGCAGGTTGATGCGGCGAATGTCGCCATGCACCCGGATCATGGGCGGCAGCCCGGCGGACAGGTGAAGGTCGGAGGCCTTGTTCTTGACGGCAAAGGCTAGCAGTTCGGAAATATCCACAAATGTTCCTGATTACGTTGGTTATTTTGCAGGGATAATACTCCCTTCAGATAACGACTCAACCCGCCTGAACTTGAGACTGTATATCGTGGATAAACCAGGAGTCTGTGCTGCGATTGCAAAAGTAAAAGATCACATGGTGGAGGCAGCCCGGAATGCCGGCCGCTCGCCGGACGAGATCACGCTGGTGGCGGTGAGCAAGACCTTCCCGGCTGCAAGCATTCGGGCCGCGGCGGATTGTGGGCAAAGTGACTTTGGCGAGAGCTACGTTCAGGAGGCTTTGTCCAAACAGAAGGAATTGGCGGACCTCGACCTGGTGTGGCATTTCATCGGCCCCGTTCAGAGCAACAAGACACGGGAAATCGCCGGGCACTTTGACTGGGTGCATGGCGTGGATCGCGAGAAGATTGCGCTGCGGTTATCTCAACAGCGCCCGGAGTTTTTGCCGCCGCTGAATGTGTGTTTGCAGGTTAATGCAAGCGGCGAATCGACCAAGAGCGGTGTTACCGCCGATGAGGTTTTCGCGCTGGCCGCCGCCGTATCCGGCTTGCCGAAGCTAAAATTAAGAGGCTTGATGGCTATCCCCGCACCGGATCAAGACCCGCGACCGGGTTTTCGCTTGTTGCGCGAGCTCAAGGACGAGTTGAATGCTCAAGGTTACAAGCTGGACACCCTGTCGATGGGAATGTCGGGGGATTATGAAATTGCCATACAGGAAGGCGCAACCCTGGTTCGAGTGGGCAGCGCCATATTTGGGACTAGATGATTCACAGAACCTATGAATGAACTGACTTTTATCGGCGGCGGCAATATGGCCACCGCCATTATTTCGGGCTTGATTGCCGATGGGATGGCTGTTGGCGGCATTGAAGTGGTCGAGCCTTCCGAAGATGCGGCAGCGCGCCTGAAACAGCGCTTTGGCATCGAAGTACAGCCCGGGCTGGATAAGGCCGTTTTGCATTCCATCATTGTGCTGGCCGTCAAGCCCCAGTTGCTTCCGGATGTAGCCAAACAGCTTGCCCCCAGGTTGAAGAATCATCTGGTTGTTTCCATCGCGGCGGGTGTGCGGGTGGTGGATTTATCACGCTGGCTGGGCGGGCACGAGCGTATCGTGCGCACCATGCCCAATACGCCCGCGATGGTCGGAGCGGGAATTACAGGTTTGTTTGCCGGAAAAGCGCTAGGCGAGAACGATTGTTCCAGGGCCGAAGCCGTTTTGCGTGCTGTCGGCTCGGTGGTTTGGCTGGATAGTGAAAGCGACCTGGACTGGGTTACGGCGGTATCGGGCAGCGGTCCGGCTTACGTGTTCTATTTCATAGAGGCGCTTGAGGCAGCCGCGAAATCGGCTGGGTTGCCTGCCGAAACAGCGCGGCATCTGGCCCTGCATACCGTTTTTGGCGCGGCCAAGCTAGCGCTGGAAGCGGGAGAAGAGCCCTCGGTGCTGCGCGCTCGCGTGACATCCAAAGGCGGCACGACCGAGCGCGGGATTGCCAGCCTGGAATCGGACGGGCTTACGGAACTGGTTGCCAGGGCCGTGAAGGCGGCAGCGGAGCGCTCGAGAGAACTGGGCGATGAGTTGGGAGGACTTGGTTGATGCTTGCGGATACATTGCGCTTTTTTGTGCAGACCCTAGGCGGATTGTTTGCGGTCGCGGTGCTGCTCAGGTTTGCCATGCAGGCCATGCGGGTGTCTTTTTCCAACCCGTTCTCGCAATTCATCATGCGTATCACTGATTTCGCGGTCAAGCCCATGCGCCGGATCATTCCTGGCGTTGGCGGCTACGATTGGGCCAGCCTCCTGCTGGCCTGGTTGACAGAGGTTATGGTGATTGTCGTTCTGCAATGGCTGGGCGGCTTCCCCTTTAGCCTCGCTGGAGCTGGTGTGTGGCCGGCTATGCTGGGACTGGGCGCGATTGAACTGGTCAAGCTGGCGCTTTATCTCGTCATGGGCCTGGTGCTGGTGCGCGCCATTCTGTCCTGGATCAATCCCTATTCGCCCATCGCACCGGTTATTTATCCGCTTACCGAGCCCCTGCTGGCGCCTTTCCGGAGAATATTGCCGGCCAGCCAGATCGACTTTTCTCCGCTTGTGCTGCTCATCCTTTGCCAGTTCATTCTGGCGGTGCCGCTTGCCGCCCTTGAACGGGCCGCGCTGAGCGCTTTCTGACACCACTTTTCCGGGTGGCCGTGGCTGACCTTCTGCCGCCCTGGGCCAAATACCACGCTGAAGAGGATGTGTGGACACTGCACATTCAAATTCAGCCGGGCTCGAAATTCAACGAAATCACCGGCGAGCACGCCGGTCGGCTCAAGTTAAAGATTGCCGCGCCGCCGGTCGATAACAAGGCCAATATCGCCCTGATTCAATATGTTGCCGGGCTGGCTGGCGTCAGCACTGGCAGGGTTGAGATTCTGCGCGGAGACCATGCACGGCAGAAAACCGTGACGGTGAAGGGCGCGGGCAAGAATTTTTTACATTTGCTTCAACAACAACAAAAAAGCGGAAAACCATGAGTGCGCTGCTCGAACAGGAAGTTGCCGATTACACCCGCAAACGCGACCGGCTGGCCACCGCCATCCGCGCATTTGCGGACTGGCTTGACCAGTATCAGGGCATCGACCTCGAGCGCAATCTCCGCCTGATCGAAATCGCTGATGCCCTGCAGCAGGACCGCTTGACGCTGGCCTTTGTGGCCGAGTTCTCCCGGGGCAAGACCGAACTCATCAACGCATTGTTTTTCGCCGACATGGGCGTGCGTTTGCTGCCGTCCGATGCGGGCCGCACGACCATGTGCCCCACCGAAATTTTTTACGATGCGGCGGAAACGCCGTCGTTAAAACTCCTGCCGATTGAAACCCGGCTGCGCCCGGAATCCCTGGGCCATCTCAAGCTGACGCCGATTGAATGGGTCAGGATGGAGCTCGATCCGGACAACCCACAGCAAATGCAGGCCACCTTGCGCAAATTGACGGAGGTGCGCCGCGTGCCGATGGGCGAAGCAGTCGCGCTGGGGCTGTTCGATCCCGAGGACGAGGAAATGAAACGCCGTGTTGACAGCGCCGGCCAGGTTGAAGTGCCGGCCTGGCGCTACGGACTGGTCAACCTGCCTCACCCCATGCTCAAGGCGGGTCTGGCGATTCTGGATACGCCCGGGCTGAATGCGCTCGGTTCCGAACCGGAACTGACGCTTTCCAGCATTCCGGGTGCGCATGCTGTTTTCTTCCTGCTGGGAACGGATACCGGGGTGACGCGCTCCGATCTGGAAATTTGGCAGCGGCACGTACACAAGCATGTTAATTTCCATGTCGCCGTGTTGAACAAGATCGACATGCTGTGGGATGAGTTGAAAGGCGAAGTGGGTGTACGTGCCAGCATCCAGCGGCAGTTGTCGGATACCGCGCAGGTGCTCAAGCTGCCGGAAAACCAGGTCTTCGCGGTTTCGGCACAAAAGGCGCTGCTGGCGAAGGTGAAGCAGGATAACCCCTTGCTGGAACGCTCCGGCATCAATGCGCTGGAGCAGCTGCTGGGCAAGGAAATCATTCCTGCCCGGCGCGAGATCATGTGCCGAGGGGCGGTGACTCAAGTGTCTGGCCAGATCAAATATCAGCGCGCCGATCTGATGAATCAGATCAAGGACGGCGTGCAAACGCTTCAACAGCTCTCCGGCCTTTCGGGCAGGAACCGCGAACTGGTCGTGCAGATGCGCGAGCAACTGCTGAAAGACAAGGAACGTTACGATGCCACCGCGAACCAGTTCAAGACCACGCGCCACGCGGTTCAGCAGTATGGCGACCAGTTGCTGGAGCAGCTTTCATCCGATGCGTTGCATGTCATTCTCGAAGAAGCGCGTGCCCTGATGGGGGAGACCTGGACAACCGCTGGGCTGATCAGCGCCATGCGCGAAGTGTCGAAGCGGATAACCGACCGTTTCATCCATTCCATGCGTTTGTCCAAAAACATCCAGGAATATCTCAATGTGGCCTGCGACCGCTTTCACAAGCTGCATGGTTTGCCCAAGCTGGTCGTGCCTTCGCTGGATTTGCGCTCCTATCGTCTGCGTATTGAAAGTCTGCTGGAAGAGACCGAGGCTTTTTGCGGCGACCCGGCCAACCTGCTGGTCGAGAAACGTTTCATGATCCGGCGCTTTTACAACGGCGTGGCGGAAGAAGCCAAGAAAACCTACGATCTGGCGACCAGGGATGCCGGACGCTGGCTGCGTATTTCCCTTGATCCGATCATTGTCCAGATTCGGGAGCACAGGCAGTTGCTGGACAATCGGCTGGAGAACATGCGCAAGGTTCTGACCAATGTTGACGACATCCAGGGAGAAATGGTTGCTGTCAAGGGACGCATGGATGATCTGAGAAGGCGCAAGGCCGAACTCGATGCCATCGTGGAACAGATGGCCTTATAGCAAAATGATGTCGTACTGTTCCTGCGTGTAGCTCGTTTCCACCTGAAGCGAGACCGGTTTGCCAATGAAGTCGGAAAGCTGCGCGAGGCTTTGCGACTCCTCATCCAGAAACAAATCCACCACTGGCTGCGAAGCGAGTATGCGGTACTCGCGTGCGCCGAACTGGCGCGCTTCGCGGATGATTTCACGCAGAACGTCGTAGCAGACGGTTCGCGCGGTCTTGATTTCGCCGCGCCCCTGACAGGTCGGGCAGGGTTCGCACAACACATGCGCCAATGATTCGCGCGTGCGTTTGCGCGTCATTTCCACCAGCCCCAGCGCCGAAAAGCCGCTGACAGAAATGCGGGTGGAATCGCGCGCCAGTGATTTTCTGAGTTCGGACAAAACGGTCTCCCGGTGTTCCGCGGAGTCCATGTCGATGAAGTCGATGATGATGATGCCGCCGAGATTGCGCAGCCTCAGCTGCCGGGCAATGGACTGGGAGGCTTCGAGATTGGTTTTGAAAATCGTATCGTCAAAGTTTCGCGCACCGACAAAACCGCCTGTGTTGACATCGATGGTGGTGAGCGCTTCCGTCTGGTCGATGATGAGATAGCCGCCCGATTTGAGGTCGACGCGCCTGGCCAGGGCTTTCTCGATTTCGTCGTCGATGGCATGCAGATCGAACAACGGCCTGTCGGCGCTGTAATGCTGAAGTTTGTCCGTCACGCCGCCCGTGTAGTTATGGGCAAACTCGATCATCTTCTGGAAGGTCTCGCGCGAGTCGACCAGAATGCGCGATGTTTCCGTATTGACGAAATCGCGCAGCACCCGCAGGGCCAGGTTCAGGTCCTGATACAGCACGCACGGCGCGATGCAGACTTTCGATTTTTCCCGAATGTCATGCCACAGCCTTTGCAGGTAGGCAATGTCTGCGCCCAGGTCCCCAACGCTGGCGGATTCGGCCATGGTGCGGACGATGAAGCCGCCCTGGATGTCCAGGGGCAGCAGTTCCTGAAGCACCTGCCGCAAATGTTCGCGCTCCTCCTCGCCCTCGATGCGCTGGGAAATACCGATATGCGATTCCTGCGGCAGGTAGACAAGATAGCGTCCGGCGAAGCTGATCTGGGTGGAAAGCCGTGCGCCCTTGGTGCCGATGGGATCCTTGATGACCTGAACAACGACGGTCTGGCCTTCGTGCAGAATCTGTTCGATGCGCCGCTCGGTTTCATCGCCATGGCGCTCTTCCCAGATGTCGGCCACATGGAGAAAGGCGGCGCGTTCAAGGCCTATGTCGATAAAGGCGGATTGCATGCCCGGCAGCACGCGCGCGACCCGGCCAAGATAGATGTTGCCGACCAGTCCACGGCTGCCGGCCCGCTCTATGTGCAATTCCTGTACTGCTCCAAGTAGCAGTACCGCCACGCGCGTTTCCTGCGGCGTGACGTTGATGAGTATTTCCTCGCTCATGGCGAACCCCGAATTTTCAATCCGCAGACGTGGCAGTCTGTGGATTGAAAACTAGACTTTGATGTCGGCCCAGTTCAGCAGTTCGGCGGTTTCATGCAAAGGCAGTCCCATGATGCCGGTGTAGCTTCCTTCAATCCGGGTGGCAAAGGCGCCAGCCCGTCCCTGAATGCCGTAAGCCCCTGCCTTGTCGAGCGCTTCGCCGCTTTCCAGATAGCGCGTGATCGTTTCAATGGATATCGGCGCGAACTCCACCTTGCTTGAGGACAGACGGGATTCGGTGCCGTGCGTCCATGTCAGGGCGACTCCAGTATGCACCCAATGCGCGCGTCCTGACAGCCGGGTGAGTATTTCCATTGCATGCGCAAGATCACGCGGTTTGCCGATTATTTCGCCGTCGATGTCCAGAACCGTATCGGCGCCCAGCACCGGCATCAAGACCAGCCGGCGCATGCGGACAATGCGCGCGCCGCATTGGGATTTCTCGCGCGCCATGCGCACGGCGAATTGCGCGGGCGTCTCTTTGTCCTGGGGCGCTTCAATGACATCCTCGCGGCCGGGCGAGGCGCGCATCACCAGCACCTCGAAGTGAACACCCAACTGCTTCAGCAACTCACGCCGGCGGGGCGATTGCGATGCCAGATAAATGCGGTTGTCGATGTGGCCCATGTTTTATTTATGGCTATTCTCGATGATAGGGATGGCCCTTGAGCAGGGAAATGGCCCGGTAAAGCTGTTCAGCCAGCATGACCCTGGCCAGGCCGTGCGGCAGCGTCAGACGCGACAGGCCCAATAGTAAATCCGCGCGCGATTTTAATGAAGCATCCAGCCCGTCGGCGCCTCCGATGACGAAACTGGGCTGGGCGCCTTCCCGCATCCAGCGGGACAGTAAATCGGCCAGCTCGGTGGTGGTCAATTGCCTGCCATGCTCATCCAGCACAATCAACATCGCCTGACCGGGCAAGGCGGCGCTGATGCGTTCCGCCTCAATTTTCTGGATGCGGCCGGTTGATGAGCCTGCCGCGCGCTTTTCAGGTTTGATCTCGATCAGTTCAAGAGTGGCATCGGGTGGCATTCGCTTGGCATATTCCTGATAGCCGGCCTCGATCCAGGCGGGCATCTTGTGGCCGACGGCAAGAATGCGAAGTTTCAATTGCCAGTATGTCTGGCGCGGGATTGCAAACCTGCATCCCAGAGCTCTTCAAGGTTGTAGTGTGCGCGCACGGCGGGATGCATGACATGCACGACCACATCGCCCATGTCCACCAGAACCCATTCGCCTGTCTCCTCGCCTTCCGTGCCAATGACCTGCTCGCCCAGCTCCTTCATCTTGTCGCGCACGCTGTTGGCAAGCGCTTTCGTCTGCCGCGAGGACTCCGCGCTGGCAATGACCATGCGCTCGAACAGCGAGGTGAGTCTGGATGTGTCGAGCACGGTGATGTCCTGGGCCTTGATGTCTTCCAGTGCGGCCACGATGGCCTTGATTTTGTCGTCGATGTTCATGAAGCGGTATAGAGATGATGTTGCCGGATATAGTCGAGTACTGAATCGGGCAGAAGGTAGCGGGCGCTGGTGCCTACAGACAGGTGCTGGCGGATGGCGGTAGCGGAAATGTCCAGTGCGGTTACGGCTTTCAGGAAAACGCTTCCCGCGGGTGTGGCTGGCGGCGTGTCGCATCTGCGTTCCTCCAGTTCGCGTCTGAGCGGATCGGGCAGCATATCCGACTGCGTCAGTTTGTACCCGGGACGGTGAGCAACGGCAATGTGCGCCAGGTTGAAGAGATGCTGCCATTCCTTCCACGTCGGAAGTCCAAGAAAGGCATCCGTGCCCATCAGCAGCCAAATCGGTTGATCTTGACCCAGTTCCTGTCGCAAGGAAGTGAGCGTGTCGAAGGTATAGCTTGCACGAGGCTCGCGCACTTCGCGCTCGTCCAGCACAAAACGCGGATTGCCGGCGATGGCCAGCCGGGTCATTTCCAGCCGGTGTTTCGCTTCAGTACGCGGGGATGCGCGGTGCGGCGGCTGGCCAGCCGGAATGAAGCGGACTTGATCGAGCGCAAGCGCGCTGGCCAGTTCTTCGGCCATGCGCAAATGGCCAAAATGAATCGGGTCAAACGTGCCGCCGAAGATGCCGATGACGGCACTCAATTGCAAGCCTTATCCGCGCACATGCCCATCGCCCAGCACCACCCACTTTTCGCTGGTCAGTCCTTCCAGGCCCACCGGTCCGCGCGCGTGAATCTTGTCGGTGGAAATGCCGATTTCAGCACCCAGACCGTATTCAAAGCCATCGGCAAACCGGGTGGAAGCGTTGACCATGACCGAAGCCGAGTCCACTTCGCGAAGGAAGCGGCGTGCGCGTGTGTAGTCTTCGGTGACGATGGCATCGGTATGCTGAGAGCCGTATTGCGCGATGTGCGCCATGGCGGCATCCATGTCATCCACCACGCGGATGCTGATGACGGGCGCGAGATATTCCTCGTGCCAGTCGGCCTCGGTTGCTTCTTTCATGGCAGACACGATGCGGCGCGATTCAATACAGCCGCGCATTTCCACGTTCTTGGCCGAGTACACGGCCGCGATTTGCGGCAGAAACTTTTCCGACACGGCGCGATGCACCAGCAGCGTTTCCATGGTGTTGCAGGTGCCGTAGCGGCTGGTCTTGGCGTTGTCGGCGATGCGCAGCGCCTTGTCGAGATCGGCGCGGTCGTCCACATACACATGGCATACACCATGCAGATGCTTGATGACGGGAATGCGCGCATCGTTCATCAGGCGCTCGATCAGCCCCTTGCCGCCGCGCGGCACGATGACATCGACATACTCGCGCATGGTGATCAGTTCGCCAACCACCGCACGGTCGGTGGTCTCGATGACCTGCACGCAGGTTTCGGGCAGACCCGCGGCTTTCAATCCTTCCTTGACGCAGGCGGCTATTGCCTGGTTGGAGCGGATGGCTTCGCTTCCGCCGCGCAGAATGGCAGCGTTGCCCGATTTCAGGCACAGCCCCGCCGCATCCGCCGTCACGTTGGGGCGGGCTTCGTAAATGATGCCGACGACGCCCAGCGGCACGCGCATCTTGCCGACCTGGATGCCGGAGGGGCGGTAATTCATGCCAGTGATGCCGCCCACGGGGTCGGGCAACGCGGCAATCTGTTCCAGTCCTTCGGCCATGCCGACCACGGTTTTTTCGTTCAGCGTCAGCCGGTCGAGCAGGGCGGCATCCAGACCTGCGGCTTTTGCCGCAGCGACATCTTCGGCATTGGCGGCCAGCAGTTTCGCGGCATCGCGGCGGATGGCGGCAGCCATGGCCAGCAATGCCGCATTCTTGGCGCGTGTTTCGGCGCGGGCGATGGCCCGGCTGGCTTCGCGGGCCGTGCGGCCCACTGTTTGCATGTAGGTTTTTACATCCATCATTTCGTGCTCAATTTCAAACTCAGTCTCAGCATGTCATTCCACGGATCGCCGCCTTCCAGGCCCTTGGCCTGGCGGTCGATGCGAGCGGCATCCAGCAGCGTTGATTCCATTATGGCATCACTGACCCGGCGCAGGGCAGCCTGTACCAAGGGCTGACGCCTGTCCCAGATGCGGTTGGCCTTGAGAGCCGCTTGCATATTCTGGCCTTGCCGCATGGCCGATTTTAACTTGGCCAGCAGGCGCAGCGTGGCCGCGATCTGCCACATGACTTTGGGCACGGCCTCGCCTTCCTGCTCGAGGCTTTCAAGAATGCGAGCGCAGCGTGCGCTGTCGCCTGCCAGCAGTGCATCCTGGATGTCCGCCACTTCAAAGCGGGAAACATCGGTCACGGCATGCTCAATGTCGCCCAGACTCAGTTTTCCGGGCGGCAGCAAAAGAGCAAGCTTGTCGATTTCCTGGCGGGCGGCGAGCAGATTGCCTTCCAGACGGTTGGCGAGAAACTCAAGCGCTTCCCGGTCCGCCTGCTGTTTGTTTAACGCCAGGCGTTTGCTGATCCAGTTGGGTAGCTGCTCGCGCGCCACCTCCCGGCACTGGACGATTTGTCCTGCTTCCGACAGCGCGCCAAACCACTTGCTCTGGGTTTGTTTCCATTCCAGGCCAGGCAGGGAAATGATTGTCACCGTATCCTCGGGTAACGAATTGGCATAGCGGCCCAGCGCATTGCTGCCCTCGACGCCGGGCTTGCCGCTGGGGATGCGGATTTCAACAAGTTTTTGTTGAGCAAACAGCGACAGGTTGTCGGCGCTGCCAAAAATCACGCTCCAGTCGAACCGGCCCTGCACCGTGAAAACGCTGCGCTCAAATCCTGCTCGCAAGGCTGCCGCGCGGATGGCGTCCTCGGTTTCCAGCATGGCCAGCGGCTCGTCGCCCCAGATCACATACAGCGGGGCAAATCCCCGGGCGAGGTGATTGCCGATGTCCTCGGGCCTGATTTCCATTAGCGCGCGCTGCGCAGCCGCCGCAAAATCTGCTGGCTGGCGTCTTCCTCCAGATCGCGGTAGAGAAAGGCTTCCTCGGCGTTTTTGGCCAGATAGAGGTTGTCGTCGTAAGTAAAGTCGCGCGTCAGCTGAATCAATGAATCCGGATAAATGGTTTTGCCTTCGCGATCATTCAGGCTGTAATTGACGGCGTAGTTCAACCGGTATTCACGCACGCGTCCGCCACCGGACAAGGCCAGAATCGTGCGGTTCTTTTTTTCCTGCGAAAGAATCAGAACTGCATCGGCTTCCCTGGCTGAAGCGCCAAGGGCAACCTGATTGTCTTTCAGTGTCTGTTCAAGCCGCCGGACAAACGCGCTTTCCCGGTCAGGCGTCTGAATATATACGCTGCGATAGGGAATGCGCTGCGCGCCGCGCAGCTGGAACCCGCAACCAGCAAGTGGCAGGGTCAGGGCAAGCAGGAAGTGTCTGCGTTTCATACGACGATATTAACCAAACGGCCGGGTACGACAATGACTTTTTTCGGCGTCTGGCCGGCCACATGTTTCTGCACGTCTGCGTTGTTCAATGCGGCGGCTTCGATTGCGGCCTTGTCGGCATCCTTGGCCACGCGGATATTCCCGCGCAGTTTGCCGTTGACCTGGACGACCAGTTCGATTTCGTCCACGGTCAGCGCGGATTCATCCGGCCTGGGCCAGGGTTGATCAAGAAGTTGCGTGCCGGGTTTCAGTGTCTGCCACAGCGCTTCACACACATGGGGAACAATGGGCGATAGCAGGATGGTCGTGGTTTCCAGCGCTTCCTGCCGCAGTGCGGGGGTATTTCCTTCATCGGGCAGTTTGCTGAGCGCATTCATCAATTCCATGACAACAGCCACTGCAGTATTGAATTGCTTGCGACGGCCGTAATCGTCTGTCACCTTGGCAATAGTCTGGTGCAACTGGCGGCGGAAATCCTTGAGCGGAGCTGATAGTTCGCCAGCAGCCTGCACCTTGCCGTCCTGCATGTGGTCGAACACCGCCTTCCACACACGCTTGAGGAAGCGATACGCGCCCTCCACGCCCGCGTCCGACCACTCCAGTTGCTGGTCGGGCGGCGCGGCAAACATCATGAACAGGCGTGCCGTGTCGGCGCCATGGGTGTCGATCAAAATCTGTGGATCGACGCCGTTGTTCTTGGACTTGGACATCTTTTCCGTGCCGCCGATGATGACCGGCTGGCCGTCGGCCTTGAGCGTGGCGCCCACAGGCCGGGCGCGATCATCGGTCTGCACGTCAACTTCGGCAGGATTGATCCACTGCTTCTTGCCGTCTGCCCCTTCGCGATAGAACGTGGGCGCGACCACCATGCCCTGAGTTAACAGGTTAGTGAAAGGCTCGTCCGATTTCACCAAGCCCTCGTCGCGCATCAGCTTGTGGAAGAAGCGCGAATACAAGAGGTGCAGGATGGCGTGCTCGATGCCGCCGACATACTGGTCGACCGGCAGCCAGTGGTTGGCGCGTTCATCCAGCATCCTGTTCGCATCGGGGCAGGCATAGCGTGCGTAGTACCACGACGACTCCACGAAGGTATCCATGGTGTCAGTTTCGCGTTTTGCCTTGGCGCCGCATTTGGGGCAGGCGCACTCGAAGAACGCGGGCATCTTCGCCAGCGGCGAGCCACGCCCGGTGATGGTGACGTCTTCCGGCAGCACCACGGGCAAATCCTTTTCCGGCACGGGCACGTCACCGCAGGTATCGCAGTGGATGATGGGGATGGGGCAGCCCCAGTAGCGCTGGCGAGAAATGCCCCAGTCGCGCAGGCGGAACTGCACCTGCTTGTCGCCGAGGTTCATGGATTTCAGATCGGCGGCGATGGCATCTATCGCTTCTCCATAGAGCATGCCGTTGTATTTTCCCGAATTAACGCAAATGCCTTTTTCCTTGTCGCCGTACCATTCTTTCCAACCAGCTTCAGAAAAATCGTAGTACTCATAATCTGGGCCAAGAAATTCTTTTCCAGCTTTACGCTGAATTTCTACTCCATTGGTAATGACCTGTTTGATCGGCAGGCCATACTGCTGCGCAAAATGAAAGTCGCGTTCGTCATGCGCCGGCACGGCCATCACCGCGCCTTCGCCGTAGCCCATCAGCACGTAGTTGCCGACCCATACCGGCACTTCCTCGCCGGTCAGCGGATGAACCACCTTCAAGCCGGTGTCCATGCCCTTCTTTTCCATGGTGGCGAGGTCGGCTTCGGCCACGCCGCCCTGTTTGCATTCCTCGATGAAGGTGGCGAGCGCGGGATTGTTCTGTGCGGCGCGGGTGGCCAGCGGATGCTCGGCCGCCACGGCGACGAAGGTCACGCCCATGATGGTGTCGGCGCGGGTGGTGTAGACCCACAACAAATCGGGAAGGGGGAAGGGGGAAGAGGGAAGGGTGGCTGTGTCGCCTTCGGCAACTACTTTGAAAGCGAAGCGCACGCCATAGCTCTTGCCAATCCAGTTGCGCTGCATGGTCTTGACCTGTTCGGGCCAGCCGGGCAGGTTGTCGAGTTCGTTCAGCAGTTCTTCGGCGTACTGGGTGATGCGGAAGAAGTACATGGGAATTTCGCGCTTTTCCACCAGTGCGCCGGAGCGCCAGCCGCGTCCGTCGATGACCTGCTCGTTGGCGAGCACGGTTTCGTCGACCGGGTCCCAGTTCACCGTGGCGTTCTTGCGGTACACCAGGCCTTTTTCAAACAGGCGGGTGAACAGCCACTGCTCCCATTTGTAGTAGTCGGGTTTGCAGGTGGCGATTTCGCGGTCCCAGTCGATGGCCAGTCCCAGCGCCTTCAACTGGCCGCGCATGTGGTCGATGTTGGCGTAGGTCCATTTGGCCGGCGGCACATTGTTGGCCATGGCCGCGTTCTCAGCAGGCAGGCCGAAGGCATCCCAGCCCATGGGCTGCATCACGTTGTAGCCCTGCATCTTGTGGAAACGGGCCAGCACGTCGCCGATGGTGTAGTTGCGTACATGGCCCATGTGCAACTTGCCGGACGGGTAGGGAAACATCGACAGGCAGTAGTATTTTGGGCGTGAATCCTGTTCGCTGGCCTTGAAGGCCTTTGTTTCTTCCCAGTGCCGCCGGGCGGCCTGCTCGATTTCCTGAGGGTTGTATTTTTCTTGCATGACGGATGAATGCGTTTACGGCCGGGGTAGGTGTCCGGAATCAGCCGCCATTATATCGGGCGGCATCCGGGGCGGGTGACAAGCCGCCCGGCCAGCGGTTAAAATCGCCCGGTTAAGCATTCAAGCCATTATTAATAGTCAGGGAGTTCCCCATGTCCAAGAAGCACCCCGTCATTGCCGTCACCGGCTCGTCCGGCGCAGGCACCACCTTCGTCAAGCGCGCGTTCGAGAACATCTTCCGCCGTTACGACATTACCGCCGCCATCATCGAGGGCGACAGCCTGCATTCGCTGGGCCGCGTCGAATTCCGCGAGCGCATGAAGGCCGAGGAAGCCAAGGGCAATAACCATTTCTCGCATTTTGGCCCGGAAGCCAACCACTTCGACAAGATCGAGGAAACCTTCAAGGTCTATGGCGAAACCGGTGGCGGCAAGAAGCGCTACTACATCCACAGCGATGCCGAAGCGGCCGAACACAATACACGCCTCAAAACCAGCCTGAAGCCGGGCGAGTTCACGCCCTGGGAAGACATCCAGGCGGGCACCGACATCCTGTTTTATGAAGGCCTGCACGGCCTGGTCGCCAACGGCAATATCGATGCTTCACGCTATATCGATCTGGGCGTGGGCGTCGTGCCCGTGGTCAACCTGGAATGGATCCAGAAAATCCATCGCGACCACGCCGAGCGCGGCTACTCAGCCGAGGCGACGGTGGACACCATCCTGCGCCGCATGCCGGATTACATCAATTACATCACTCCGCAGTTCTCGCGCACCCATGTCAACTTCCAGCGCGTGCCGACGGTGGATACGTCCAACCCCTTCATCGCGCGCGACATTCCCACGCCGGATGAAAGCTTCATCATCATCCGCTTCCGCGATCCGCGCGGCGTCGATTTCCAGTACCTGCTCAACATGATCCCTCACAGCTTCATGTCACGCGCCAACACCCTGGTTGTGCCCGGCGGCAAGATGAGCTATGCCATGGAACTCATCCTCACCCCCATGATCGAGGTGATGGTGGAGGAAAGCCGCGGCAAGTAATCGGTTTAAAATTGGGCAGAAAAAACGGGGCATATGCCCCGTTTTTTTATTCTTGAAACCGGCTTACTTCAGGCTGCTGTAATAAGCCGCCAGATCGGCAATGTCGGCATCGGATAAATCCTTGACCGCTTTGGCCATTTTCTTGTGATTGCGCGTGCCGGCCTGATACTCCTTCATTGCCTTGATAAAGTCAGATTCGGCCTTGCCGGCAATGGGCGGGTCATCTTTGCCGGTGTCGCCGTGGCATTGCGCGCAGTTTTCAGACTTCGCCTTGCCTGCCGCCGCATCGCCCGCCTGGGCGGCAAACGTTATGAATATGCATCCACTTGCCAATGCCAACATGATTTTCTTATGCATTTGCGTCTCCTTCATGCCTGATTTAGTGCTCCCTGATACCTGCTTGTAAAGATTAGATTACCTGCCTATCGATCGGGCGTTAAAGAAAATTAAAAACGTGCAAAAAATTGACGGAGGTCAACAATTTCATCCAGGCAGCCCGGGCAAGTCAATTTGTTTTTGCGTCTGCGCAACGCTCAAGACGTTGCCAGCCATTGTAGGTTTGCAATTTCTCGACATCGAGAATCCGGATATGGGGGCCGGTAACCCGGATGATGTTTTCCTCCTCCAGTTGATGCAAGGTCCGCGAAAGGGTTTCCCGGCTCAGGCCAAGTATGCCGGCCACGTCGTGCTTGGAACCGGGCAGCACCACGTCATAGTGCCGGGCATGCATGTCGGGGCGGTGTTGCAACAGGTAGGAAGCCAGCCGCTGGGCCGACGAGCGCAAATGGCAATTGTCGATATCCTTGATGAGGGTATGCATCCGGCGGCAGACGCCGGCCATCATTTTCCCCGCCAGCAGACAGTTGTGATCAAGCGCCTGCATCAGGACATTGCGCTTGATGGCCAGCAGATAACTGTCTTCAATTGCCTGGGCGGTGCTGGGACAGGGGCCCTGGAGAAACATGGGAATCTCGCCGAAGCATTGTCCGCGCGAGACGATATCAATGACTTTCTCCTGGTTACGCGAGTGGCCGATTGATAGTTTGAGGCTGCCGCTGACCACGGTAAAAAGCGCATCGGCGGGATCGCCCTCGTTAAACAGGATTTCCCTCTTCTTAAGGACAATTTCCTGTGCGCCCTCGGCAAGACGGGATATTTCAGCGTTTCCCAATTCCTGAAAATAGGGCAGGCGCCCCATGATTTCCGCGATCTGGGCAGTGTTCAACTCTAGCGCGATCATGTCTTCTCCAAGTATTTTCAGGACAATGTCTTATAAGCCGCGTCCTGTGCGGTTTGCCAGCGAAATATATTTCAATTGCACGCAACTGAATCAAACCCGATACCAGATTAGCGCTTAAAAACGCATTTTGTTAAAAAAATGTGACGTGCGTCAAAAAATATCTCGGGTGGGGAGATTGGCCTCGTTACTTCTCACGTATAAAGCAAAAAAAGACAAACATGGCTGAAACAAGCACAAGCAACAGCCAACAATAAATAAAGCAGCACAAGAGGGTCAAAAATTTGCATGGACCGGAGAATCCAGGCTCATCATCGCCGATGAGCGTCAATTCCATTTCCCCGGTGTTAAGTAACAGCTTGCAGATCAGTTAGCCTGCCGCAAGGCAGGTGTTCGGACGTGTTTGATATTCCTGTCTCCTCGCATATGTGCGGGACGGGATTTGCATGAATCCGGGCATGTACACATTTAACAAGGGGGATAAGCATGAACATGCGCAAGCGATCTGGTTTCGTCATTTCGGCGTTGCTGGCATTGGGATTGAGCTTTGGCCAGTTCGCCAACGCGGAAGACCAGCCGTCCAACAAGCTGGGCAAGGGAGACACCGTACTGAAGGGCGATGCCAAATGCACGGGCTGTCACGACGATTCCGACAACCCGGGCCCTACCATGCTGGATGAGCGTCCTTGGGTGCTTTCGATAGCCAAGACCAAGCACGGCACGGTGGCCGACAGCCGCACGCCCACCTGCGCGAATTGCCATGGCGAAAGCACCTCACACATGAAGAAGGGCGCGGATGGCAAGCGACCCGCACCAGATCGCACCTTTAAGAAAACCACACCCCCTGAAGAGCAGAACGCCGCTTGTACTTCATGTCACAAGGGCGGCAACCACATGCTCTGGTCAGGCAGCGCACACGCCAATCGAGGGGTCACCTGTGCAACCTGCCACAACGTTCATAACAGCGGACATGACAAGGTACGGGACAGAAAAACCCAGACCGAAGTCTGCTTTGGCTGCCACAAGGAACAGCGGGCTCAGATGAACCGTCCGTCACACCATCCCGTGCTGGAAGGCAAAATGGCCTGTTCGGATTGCCATAATCCGCATGGTTCGACCGGACCCAAACAGCTCAAAAAGGATAGCGTCAATGAGACCTGCTACATGTGCCATACAGAGAAGCGCGGGCCTTTCATCCATAACCATCAGCCTGTGACGGAGGACTGCAGCATTTGCCATAACGCGCATGGCACCACGGCAGCCAGTCTGCTCAAACAGCGACAACCGCTTTTGTGTCAGAACTGCCACAGCAGCGACAGTCATCGCACACAATTGATGCAACAGTTGCCGGGCAGATCGACAAGCACTAGTGCGCTTGGGGCCATGGCTCGCGGATGCACGAATTGCCATACCAATATCCACGGAGGCAACAGTACCGAAAACAATGCAACTGTCGGACGTTTCCGTCGTTGATCAGGCCAGAGGAGAGTAAAAATGAGCTATACGCAAAAACGCTTTGAGCTTACCGCCCTGGCAACGGCGATCATGATTGCTTACACACCTGCCATGGCGGCGGACGAAGATCTGGAATTGATCGCCAGGCTTTCCAGCTCGGTGTCTGTCGGGGTGGGGTTTTTGAGTGACGATCGCCCGCAGTTTGGTATCTTCGATGGCATGCGCGACGATGGCGCGTATTTGCTGCTGGACGCGGACATCATGTCCCGAAATGATGAAACGGGTACCTGGACATCCTTGAGCACTACCAACCTGGGACTTGATAGCCGGGAAATCAGTGCCGAATACAACGTGCAGGGGAATTGGGGCGTCACGCTGGATTACAACCAGACACCCAGGGAGGCTCCGTATACGGTCAACACCACGTTAATAGGCTTGGGCACACAGGAACAAGTCGTGGGCCCAGCCATCGCCACGGGCGCGCTCACTGGAACCAATGTTCAACTTGGCACGGAACGTCAAAAGTACGGCCTGGGTTTTTACAAGAATCTCAATTTTCTGATGCCCGGCCTGGTTTTCAAGGCAAACTACACGCACGAAAACAAGGAAGGCAACCGCCATTGGGGCAGGGGCGGCGCGGCTGAATTCGCGGTTGAGCCGATCGATTTCACGACTCGCCAATTTGAAGCCGTTTTTGATTACACCAGCAAGCTGTTGCAATTATCTGGGGGCTATATCGGGAGCTGGTTTGAAAATGCCAACGATCTGGTCTGTTCAAGAACGTCTGCCCAGACTTGCGGAGCAGCCGGACCATTCTACTTGACGCTGCCTTTCGACAATCAGGCGCATCAGGCATATGTAAGTGGTGCCTATCACTTTACTCCAACCACGACTGGAACGTTCAAGGCATCCTACACAAATGCCACAGTCGATGAAGCCATTCCAACAGCGGGCATAGCCGCAATACCCAAGTATGTCGGTGCCCCAACGGTTTTCGATGCGGAGGTGAATACCACGCTGGTACAACTTGGCTTGACGGCCAGGCCGATGCCTCAATTAAACCTGGTGGCCAATTTGCGTTACCACGATGTCGATGATGAAACGCCCAGGTACGATCTGATAGGGACAAATCCGGCGGGTCCGGTTACTGGTCATGGGACGCCGCTTTCCTACACGACAAAATCAGGCAAAGTGGAAGGAACCTACAGCTTGCAGCAAGGCTACAGCGTAGTCGCAGGCATAGACTATAGTGATCAGGAGCGCACGGTACCCGTGGGTTCTACAGCGATCCCGGATAGCGAACGTTATGTGCCTTTCCGCGCCGATCTGGACGAAATCACTTACAGGCTGCAGCTGAGAAAATCATTGTCCGAAACCCTGAATGGTTCTATTGCCTATCTCTATGGTGATCGTGACGGGTCGAATTTTTCTGCAGGCAGGGTTGCGGCAGTTGACCAAGTCGCGCCCTTGCATATTGCGGATCGCGAACGAAACAAGATTCGCCTGACCGCGGATTGGGCTCCCACGGATGCCTTGAGTGTTCAATTGAATCTTGAAACCGCCAAGGATGAGTACGGAATGAGTGCTGCGAGGCCTCATGGTGTCCACGAGGGAGAAGCCAGCGTTTATTCACTTGATGCCAGCTATCGTTTGAATGATGCCTGGCAGGTTTCCGCATGGTATTCTCATGACACCAACGATATTTATCAAACTGGCAGGGGGCCTAGCGGCGTTGGCATCAAGACTGCATCACAGGATGATACTGGGAACGCAGTCGGTCTGAACCTGGCAGGCACGATCAATCCCAGGCTCAAGGTAGGTGCCGACCTTTCATGGGTCAGAGAAGAGTCCTCGATAATCCAGACCTGGACAGGAGGTGCCGTCACACAAGTGCCTGACATTACCAGCACGGCCACCCGTATCAAACTATTTGGCGAGTATGCGCTCAATAAAAACGCTGACTTGCGGATTGATCTGATTCACGAGCGCTGGAAGAGCGACGACTGGACATGGTTCTTCAGCGATGGGAGCAATTTCCAATATGGCACTGCAACGGATGGTACTGTCGTAATCGTCGATCCCAGGCAAAACACCACCTTTGCTGGAATCCGCTACATTTACAAGTTCCGTTAATACCAGGAAATTCCAGGTCTTGTTGATTGAGGCCAAGGAGGGCGGCGCAAGCCGCCCTTTGTGTTTGCATGTTTCGGCAACAGACTAAAAAAATCCACTGGGTGCGCATGTATATTCGTTGCTTGCGATACGCATGCCAGGGATTCAGTGCTCTTGTTGGTGTTTTGAGTGCCATGAGAATAATCCTGTAATATCTGCGCAATGCAACGCGCCATTCGCGCCCTTCTACTTGTTTTTGCCTTCCTGTTTGCGCAGGGCGACATGGTTGCGCATGCCATTAGCCATGTGGCGCCAGTCAGTCATGCTGGTGATGAGGGCGCGCCGCAGGATTCCGCATGCGAGCTCTGCGTGGGGTATGCCAATCTTTCCGGCAGTGCGCCCTTGCCGGAAAATGTGTTGCTGCCGGTTTGTCTTACCCGGCACGAACCAACACAGCGGCTTGTTTCGGTTCTTGTAACCCGTCACGCTTTTCATTCGCGCGCCCGCGCGCCGCCTGTTTTTTCCTGAGCAACTTACCTGAATTGTTCCAGCCGTGAAGATTCCGGCTGGGTGTTCATTTTGCTTGAGGGAAAAATCATGATGTTCAAACGTACCCTGATGGCGTTAGCCATCGCTGCATTATTTACTTCGCCCGCACATGCCGTAACGGATGCCGAGTGGTCAGCATTGAAGGATGAAATCCAGAAAATGAAGGCGGGCTACGAAGCCCGGATCGGCGAACTTGAAAGCCGGATCAAGGCCGCCGAGTCGAGAGCAGCAGCGGCGGAAGACAAGGCGGCCAAGGTGGAAACCCAGGCTGCGCAGACCGAGCAGCCCCAGACCCGTGTCAGCGGCTTCAATCCCGATGTGTCACTGATCCTGCAGGGCAAATATGCGCACATGGATGATGTGGATGAGCGACATCTTACGGGCTTCATGGAGGGCGGCCATGACCATGGAAGCCCGCGCGGATTCTCCATTGACCACACCGAACTGGTGCTGGCCGCCAATGTGGACCAGATATTCAGGGGCTACGCCAATTTCGCGCTGGCGGATGAAGAGATTGAAGTCGAGGAAGCCTGGTTCCAGACGCTTGGGTTGGGCAATGGGTTGTCCCTGAAAGGCGGCCGATACCTGTCGTCGATGGGGTATCAGAACGAGCAGCACCCGCATGCCTGGGATTTTGCCGACAATAACCTGGCTTACAAGGCCTTGTTTGGCGGGCACTATGGCCAGGACGGCCTGCAGCTCAAGTGGGTCGCTCCCACCGACTTGTTTGTCGAGCCTTTTGTTGAAATCGGGCGCGGCGCCAATTTCCCCGGCACGGACCGCAACAAGAATGGCGCCGGTGCGGTGGCTGCGGGCGTGCATTTCGGCGGCGACGTGGGTGCATCCAACAGTTGGCGCGCCGGCGTCTCGCACCTGAGAACCAGGGCCAGTGAACGTGAGTTCGAGGGGCACGATCCGGCGGATGTCGAGGTCGAAGGCGATTTCAGCGGCAAGTCGAAAACCTGGCTGGCGGACTTTGTCTGGAAGTGGGCGCCCAACGGCAATCCCAAAACCAACAACTTCAAGTTTGCCGCCGAGTATTTCAGACGCAACGAATCCGGTACGCTGAACTGCGCCGATTTGGATACCAATGATCCAGCGGACAATTCTGCATGTCTGGATGCGGGCACCTCCGGGCCATATCGTTCAAAACAATCCGGCATGTATGCCCAGGCGGTATATCAGTTCATGCCGCAATGGCGCGCGGGTTACCGCTACGACAAGCTGTGGCGCGGCGATGCCGACTTCAACGGCGCGGATATTGGCGGCACGATCGCCTCGCTGGCGGATTACGATCCCAGCCGGCACTCCCTGATGCTGGACTGGAGCCCATCTGAATTTTCTCGTGTACGTTTGCAATACAGCAAGGACAAGAGCGTGGACGGTCAGAACGAGAACCAGTGGTTTGTTCAGTACATCCACAGCCTGGGTGCGCATGGCGCACATAAATTCTAAGGAGCAGATATGCATATCAGACATCTGTTTTTCTTGTGCTTGATGTGGCTGGCCGTTCCCGCTCACGCGGTGTTGAGCGTCTTTGCCTGCGAACCCGAGTGGGGTGCATTGGTAAAGGAACTGGGCGGCGGCGATGTCAAGGTCTATGTCGCCACCACGGCGATGCAGGATCCGCATCACGTCGAGGCACGTCCTTCGCTCATCGCCAAAATGCGCCAGGCGGAGCTGGTGGTATGCACAGGCGCGGAACTGGAAATCGGCTGGCTGCCGGTGCTGTTGTCGGAATCCGGCAACAGCAAGGTGCAGCCAGGCCAGCCGGGATATTTTGAAGCTGCACGTCATGTCGCACTGGCTGAAAAGCCTGTGAGGGTGGATCGCAGCGAAGGCGATGTGCATGCCGCGGGCAATCCGCATATCCAGACCGACCCACGCAACATCGCAAAAGTGGCGACCGCCCTGGCCGGAACAATGACCCGGATCGATGCCGCCAATGCGGCGAAGTACCAGCAGCGCGAGCAGGCATTCCAGTCACGCTGGTCGCAGGCCATCAAAGGCTGGGAGGCGAAAGCCTTGCCATTGAGGGGCGTGCCGATTGTGGTGCAGCACAAGGGGTTTCCCTACTTGCAGAACTGGCTGGGCCTGAATGAAGTGGCGGTGCTGGAACCCAAACCGGGTGTGGAACCGTCAGCCGCCCATCTTGCACGGGTGCTGAATGGGTTAAAAAGCCAGCCGGCTCGAATGATTCTGCGCGCGGCCTATATGCCGGATCGCGCCAGCAATTGGTTGTCGGAGCGCGCGGACATTCCTGTGGTTGAGTTGCCCTACACCGTAGGCGGAAGCCGCGAAGCGGGAGATTTGTTCGGACTCTTTGATGACACCATAAATCGCCTGCTGGCTGGTTTGAAATGAGGGCGCCGAAATGAACTGGACTGCGCTGGATCCCGCCCTGCTGGGGCCACCCTTTCTGACTGGTTTGCTGATACTTGCGACCCACGTCCCTTTGGGCCGGCAGGTGCTGGCCCGCGGCATCGTGTTTCTTGATCTGGCGGTGGCGCAAATCGCCGGGATGGGTGTGATTGTGGCGCACTTCGCCGGTCTTGAATCGGGCTGGGCGGTACAGATCTTTGCCGTCATGGCGGCGATTGCCGGCGCGATGCTGCTGCACTGGGCCGAGCGCCGTTGGCCCGAAATGCAGGAAGCGCTGATCGGATCGGTGTTTGTCGTCGCGGCCAGTGCAGGGTTGTTGCTGCTGGCGCACGATCCGCATGGCGGCGAGTCGCTGCACGATCTGCTGGCTGGCCAGATACTCTGGGTCGGCAATACCCAGCTCATGATCGCCGCAGCGGTGACCGCGTTGTTGGGCCTGCTGTTGCTTGCGGGTTTCGCCCATGTTGGCTTCGGGTTCTATCTGGTCTTTGCCTGCGCCGTGACACTGTCTGTCCAGCTGGCCGGCATCTATCTTGTATTTGCCAGCCTGATCATTCCCGCGCTGGCCGTCCGGCGGCTTCCCGGCCGGCGAGGCCTGTCGACAGCCTGGACGATCGGCGCCACGGGCTATGCACTGGGACTGGTGTTTTCAGCCTGGTTCGATCTGCCATCAGGCGCCCTGATCGTCTGTGCCCTGGCCGGCGTGGCGCTGGTTTCCGGATTCTTTCACGGGAAACGCAACTCAATGTAAGCGCACAAGATAAAATGTACCAGGGTGGAACTTGTTCCGCCCCGGTACATTCTCAACCGAAGTCATTTCCTGAAATTAAAATCTTGCCGCGCGTGATTTGGGCAACTGCCCTTTTTTTCCTTGCTTCGACAACGTACGCAAATGACCCCTTGATGGTCATGAGCCGTACATTGAGTTCGCCGGCAGCCAGCCAGCGTCCCTTGCAGGTCTGCGATCACGTCAACGCCGCTCCGCAAGGCTGGACGCTTGCCCAGGTGGTTGAACGCACGCTTTGCGCCAATCCGGAAACGCGCGCGGCGTGGGCGGCTGCCCGCATCCGCGCGGCGGAACTGGGCCAGGCACTGGGTGCTTACCTGCCGGAATTGAACCTCGGCGCCGGGTTGTCCAGAACCGGCGACGATGCCCTGCCTAATGATCACTGGGCCTGGCAGACCGGGCTTTCGGCGAGTTACCTGTTATACGACTTTGGCGGACGGGACGCGAACAGAAAACAGGCTGAAGCCCTGCTCGCAGCGGCGAATCTTGGGCATGAAACAGTCGTGCGGGATTTGTTCCGCGAGGCGGTGTCGGCTTATTACCGGCTGGTCATTGCTCGTGGCGCAGTAATAGCTGCGCGCGAATCGGAAGCTGCTGCGCTTGAAACCGTGAAAGCCAGTGAGGCCCGGGTCAAGGCGGGTGCGGCAGTGCCAGCCGATCGCTTGCAGGCGCAAACGGCCTATTCGCAGCGGCGCCTGGAGCGTATTCGTTCCGAAGGCGAGGCCGCGACACTCCAGGGAGAACTGGCCAGCCTGATGTCGTTGCCGGCGGATGCTCCCCTGGAACTGTCGGAACCCGGTGAACTGTTGTCGGGCCTGCTGCTGGAAAACTCGATGGAGGCAACGGGCCGGTTGATCGAAATTGCCAAACAGCGCCGTCCCGAACTGGCCGCGGCGGAGTCGCGCGTGGCGGCAAACCGCGCAGCGGTCAGGGCGGCGAAAGCGGCTGGCAGGCCTGTCCTCACGGCTCAGGCGGACACGCGTTACGTGGACAGCGGCCCGGCCGATGGCTGGGATTCGAGCATTGGCGTCAATGTCAGCGTTCCGCTTTTTACTGGATATAAAACGACCTATCGTGTGCGCGCCGCCCAGGAGCAGGTCAAACAGGCGGAAGCCGAGCGTGACCGCGTCGAGAATGCCGTGGCGCTGGATGTCTGGCGCGGCTGGCAGGCGCTAAAAACAGGTGGGGAAGCCTATGTTCAGGCGCTGGACCTGCTGGAAAGCGCGCAGGCCGCCGAGAGGCTGACGCGCGGCCGCTATCAGGCGGGTCTGGGCAGCGTGCTGGATGTGCTCAATGCCCAGACCAACACGGCCTTTGCCCGCCAGACGCAGTTGCAAACCCGCTATAGTCTGGACATCGCCCGGGCCGATCTGGCGCGCGCAGTGGGTGATCTGGTCTGGGGGGTGCTGGATTCAAGAAAAGTCGCTTTCGGAAGCAGATGACAACATGAAAAAAATCGTTCTCGTCCTGGCCGCGCTGGCCTTGCTGGCTTTTGCCGGATTTGCCTGGTTGGGCAAAGGCAAGACGCCCGAAGAGCCTCGCTATAAAACCGAAACAGTGGAACGCGGCTCGATCACGCAATCGGTGTCGGCCAACGGCACGCTCAATCCAGTGACCATGGTGAATGTGGGCACCCAGGTTTCCGGCACGGTGAAATCAATCAACGCCGATTTCAATCAGGAAGTGAAGGCCGGGCAGGTGCTGGCGGTGCTGGACCCCGCGCTTTTTCGGGCCGCGCTTGGGCAGAGCAGCGCCAATCTCGCCAATGCGCGGGCCCAGTTGAAATTCGCCCAGGCGGAAGAAGCGCGCTTCCGTTCCCTGGTGACGCAGGAATATGCCTCGCGCCAGGAACTTGATCGCGCGGTCGCCTCACGAGAGCAGGCTGAAGCCGCCGTGCGGCTGGCACAGGCTCAGGTCAGCCGCGATCAGACCAATTTGAATCTTTCCGTGATCCGCTCGCCCGTGTCAGGCACGGTCATCGATCGGCAGGTGGATGTAGGCCAGACCGTCGCAGCGAGCTTTCAGACGCCAACCCTGTTCAGGATCGGAAAGGATTTGACCCGCATGCAGATTGACTCAACCGTGGCGGAAGCCGATATCGGCATGATCAAGCTGGGGCAGGAGGTCGACTTCCTGGTTGATGCCTTCCCCGATGATCAATTCACCGGACGGGTTGAGCAAATCCGACTGAACGCCAAGACTGAGCAGAACGTGGTGACCTACAACGTGGTAGTGAGTGTCGCCAATCCCGAACTGAAAATGCTGCCCGGCATGACAGCGAATATCAAGGTCAACATCCAGACGCGCGATGATGTGTTGATGGTGCCTGCCGCAGCCTTGCGTTTCCGTCCTCAAGCCAAACCGGAAGAGGCAAAAGAAGGCGGGAAGTCAGGCAAGGGCAAGAAAGAAGGCGGCCCCGCCGTCTACAAACTGGTTAATGGCGAGCCCGTGCGCGTGGCAATAAAAATCGGCATTTCCGATCAGAAGATGACAGAGATTCTTTCCGGCGAACTCAAGCCCGGAGATGAACTGGTGGTGGCTGATTTATCGACAAAGAAGAATGGCTCCGGGACAGGCAGTATGCCGCGCGGCCGGCTTTTCTGATGATCAAAACGACCGGGCTGTACTAAATGATCAAGACCACGGGTCTGGCCAAGGACTATGTAACCGGCGCGGGCGCTTTCCACGCCTTGCGCGGGGTGGATATGTCGATTGATCAGGGCGAATTTGTCGCGGTGATGGGGCCGTCCGGCTCGGGCAAAAGCACCTTCATGAATCTTCTGGGCTGCCTGGACAAACCCAGCGCAGGACACTATCACCTCGCGGGACGCGCGGTATCCGAGATGCGCCCGGATGAGTTGGCCGCTGTGCGCAACAAGCTCATCGGTTTTGTTTTTCAGGGTTTCAATCTTTTGCCGCGGCTGTCGGTGCTCGATAACGTGGCGCTGCCCATGCTCTATGCGGGGGCTGGCCAAGCCAGGCGTCGTGAACGTGCGCAAGCCTTGTTGAAGCGCGTTGGTCTGGATGACAAAGCCCATCAGATGCCCAATCAGCTTTCCGGAGGACAGCAGCAGCGGGTTGCGATTGCCCGAGCACTGGTCAACCAGCCTCAACTGATTCTGGCGGATGAGCCGACGGGAAATCTGGATTCGGAAACCAGCCATGAAGTGATGAACCTGTTCACCGAGCTGAATCGGGAAGAAGGCATTACTCTGGTTCTGGTGACACACGAAATGGATATCGCGGCTTTTGCACGGCGCCGCATCCGCTTTCTGGATGGCAAGGTCGTGGAAGATACTGGGCAAGCTTCATGATTTTTCCTAGTCTGGTAGCCTCGGCCTTCCAGGCGCTCCGCGCCAACAGCTTGCGTACTTTCCTCACCATGCTGGGCATGATGATCGGCGTGGCCGCCGTGATCCTGATGCTGGCGATAGGCGAAGGGGCCAAGGCCATGGTCAATCAGGCCATCCAGTCCATGGGCAGCAATCTGTTCATCATTCTTTCCGGCGCAAGCACATCGAGCGGGGCGCGGGTAGCCATTGGCAGCAAACCAACCCTGACTTACGAGGATGCCCAGGCCATCAGACGGTTGCCGCTGATTCGGGAAGCGGCTCCCGTGATGCCGGGCTCGGCCCAGATCGTCTATGGCAACGTCAACTGGAGCACCTCTGTATTTGGTGTGACCCCGGAATATCTCACGGTTCGCAATTGGGAGCTCGACGAAGGTGGATTCTTCACCGAATCCGATATCCGATCGGGCGCGCGGGTCGTGGTCATCGGTCAGGTGATTGCACGTGAACTGTTTGGTGACGAAGAGCCGGTGGGAAAAATCATTCGAATCAAGAACAGCCCATTTCAAGTCATAGGCGTGCTGGCAGAAAAAGGCCAAAGCCTCGATGGCCGGGATCAGGATGACACAGTCATGGTGCCGCTGACTTCTGCCCAGCAGAAACTGTTTGGCACACCTTTCCCCGGCGCGGTGCGTTTCATCATGGCCCAGGGTGAGTCGGACAAGGTCATGGATGCGGCAGAGGAAAACATTACGGCCCTGCTGAAAATGCGCCATCGCATCGGCAAGGGAGAGGAAAACGATTTCACGGTGCGCAATCTGGCCGCCATTGCCCAAACCCAGGCCATGGCAACCAATGTCATGTCTTATCTGCTGGGGGCGATCGCAGCAGTCTCGCTGCTGGTGGGCGGTATCGGCATCATGAACATCATGCTGGTGTCCGTTACCGAGCGCACGCGAGAAATCGGCATCCGTATGGCCATCGGCGCCCGGCGTTCGGACATCCTCTGGCAATTTCTCATCGAAGCCCTGACGGTTTCCGTCATGGGTTGTCTGATCGGCATCATCCTGGGGGTGGGCGGCGCGTTGCTGGTTGAGAAGCTGGCCGGGCTGACGGTAGTCGTAAGCGTGAGTTCCTTGATGATGGCGACGGGCGTGGCGCTGGCAGTGGGCCTGTTTTTCGGGTTTTATCCTGCCCGCCGGGCAGCCGGGCTGGACCCGATCGAAGCGCTTCGCACCCAGTAACCCCATTGTTTGGGAATGGAATTTGCTCCTCATGAGCCAGGCTTGGGAGTAGCATTGCAAAAGTTTTGCTGTTTGGAGTATTGCCATGGATAGGCTTGCCTTGTTGCCATTAATTGTCGCCTTGACGCTCGCCGGATGCAGCACGCAGCCGGTCGCGGCCACGGCAAATCCTGTAAGAGTGGCGGAAGAATCCAGACCTTCCCCGCACCCTGATATTGCCAATGCCGAGGAAAAGCCTGCCCAGCCCGAAGTCAAGCTGCCAGCCATTCCGCTGACGGAAGAACTGTTGTACAAGTTTCTGGTTTCCGAGATCGCTGGCCAGCGCGGCATGATTTCCGTGGCCAAGGAAGGCTATCTGGACCTTGCCAGGCAGACGAAAGACCCGCGTGTGGTCAAGCGGGCGGCGGAAATCGCGGTGTTCAGCCGTGATGCGGACGCTGCACTGGAAACCACCCGGATGTGGCTGGAGCTTGATCCTTCTTCGCCACGGGCTGTTCAGACACTGGTCGCCTTGCTGGTTGCTCAGGGAAAACTCGATGAAGCAACGCCTTATCTGGAAAAAATGCTGGCCAGCGATGGGCCCGCGAATGGTTTCATGCACCTTACGGTGCTGTTCTCGAAAACCCGTGATACCAAGGCCGCGCATGAGGCAGTCAGGAAACTTGCCGCCGGCTATCCCACTGTGCCTGAGGCCCAGTACGCTTTGGCACAGTCGGCCATTCAGGCAGGCAGGACGGACGATGCGCTGGCGGCACTCAAGCAGGCGGACATCTTGCGACCGGGCTGGGAAACCGCGGCAACACTGCGCGCGCAGTTGCTAGCCAAACAGTCGCGCAGCGACGCCTTGAATTTCATGAAGGGGTTTTTGCAAACCTATCCGCAGTCGCGCGAGGTGCGGCTGGCCTATGCGCGCATGCTGGTCAATGCCAACCAGTTCGACGAAGCGCGCGAGCAGTTTGCGCTGCTGACAACTGAAATGCCGGATAACGCGGATGTGCATGTGGCGGCAGGCTTGTTGTCCCTGCAAATGGCCGATCCGGATCGCGCGGAAACCTATCTGAACCGCGCCCTCGAACAGGGTTATCGCGACACCGAGATGGTTCGTTACTACCTGGGCCATGTGTCGGAAGAGCGCAAGCAGGATGCCCAGGCAATCAGCCGCTATGAATCCGTGGCAAAGGGCGAGTATCTGGTTTCCGCCCGTACGCGGCATGCCGGCATACTGGCGCGCCAGGGGAAACTGGCCGATGCGATTACGCTGCTGAAATCGACCGATGTGGCAAATGACAGCCAGCGCATACAGTTGATACAGTCGGAATCAAATTTGCTGCGCGATGCCAAGGATTTTGAAGGAGTGTACAGGCTGCTCGACGATGCATTGAAGCAGCGCCCTGATCATGTCGACCTGCTGTATGACCGCGCCATGGCAGCAGAAAAAATCAACAAGCTGGACGTGGCGGAAGCCGATTTGCGCAAGGTGATCAAGCTGAAGCCGGATTATGCGCATGCCTACAATGCGCTGGGCTACACCCTGGTCGAAAAAACCGACCGCATCAACGAGGCCGCCGAGCTTCTGGAAAAGGCCTTGTCACTGGCGCCGGACGACGCGTTCATACTCGACAGTGTGGGCTGGCTGCACTACCGCAAGGGCAATCTGGACAAGGCGCGGGAGTACCTTGAACGTGCCTGGAAACTCCGTCAGGACCCCGAAATCGCCGCGCACCTGGGTGAAGTGTTGTGGATGAAAGGCAGCCGCGACGAAGCATCCAGACTTTGGGATACAAGCTTGCAAAGTTATCCCAATAACGAAGCGCTGCTGGAAACGTTGAAGAAATTCAAGCGTTGACCTAAGTGGATTTCGCCAGCTCGTTTTTGCAGCCGGACCATGCGGATAACAATGGCGGTAAGACCCGGCAGGAAGTGACAAGCCGGCATTCCTTTGCCGATGTCGAATTCATGCTGTCCTGGCAGTCTGCCGAGGCCGGGCATACCGATATCCATTTGGCACAGAACCTGAACTTGTGGCGGGACTGGATGCCGCCGGAGATCGAGTCCTGGCTGATCGATAAACCGGCTGGAGTTGTCGAGCCGGTAAAGTTGCCGCCGGGGCCGTTGGTGCCGGAAGCCGATGCGCGGGATGTGTTCGAAGTGCCATCAGCGCGTTTCAACCGGCATCATCTCAAGCACAAGCAAGTCATTCCACGCGCAGGGCGCTTTTACCCCAAGGGTTTCATTGCAGGTGTTCGCGATATTTATAGCGAGGACTTCACACCTTTTCGTGCAGGCCAGATTGAAGATGACAGATTGACGGTGGACATTGGCCACCCACTTGCCGGACATGAGGTGACGCTTGCCGCCAATATTATCGATATCCGTGCGGCGGGCAGCGAGCGCGGAGGACGCGCCCAGGATGTTCCCCAACTGGTGGCTGGTCACGGTCCCGGCATGCAGGCGCGCTGGCGGGGGCGGGCAACGGATTTTTTCAGCGATGAAGCCTTTCTGCGCGCCAGCGATGAAGCGGATGCCGGCTTTTATGCGAGGCCGCGTTTTGTCGACCATCTGGATGCCGCGGCTTTGCAGCAGGTCAGGCGACTGTATGCCAGACTGTTGCCCAAGAGCGCATCGGTTCTGGACCTGATGTCTTCGGTCGATTCCCACCTGGATGAAAGCCTTGAACCGGCAGAGGTGAGCGGACTGGGAATGAATGCAGATGAACTGGCCGCCAATCCGGCACTGTCTTCACGCATCGTGCATGACCTTAATCTCCATCCGGAGTTGCCGTATGACGATGGGGTTTTCGACGCTGTGATTTGCACGGTATCGGTCGAATATCTGATTCGGCCGCTTGATGTCTTTGCCAGCGTTGCCAGGGTGCTCAAGCCGGGCGGCATGTTTGTCGTGAGTTTTTCCAACCGGTGGTTTCCACCCAAGGCCATTCAGATATGGGGTGATTTGCATCCCTTCGAGCGCATGGGACTGGTGCTGGAGTATTTCCTGCGGACTGAAAGGTTTCGCGGATTGCAGACGTTTTCATTGACGGGACTGCCACGGCCAATGGAAGACAAATACGCAGACCGGATGCAGTGGTCCGATCCCGTTTACGCCGTCTGGGGCCAAAAAGCCTGATTGGCCAGGTTTGCGGCATTACTTGAGTTTTTGGTGGAAGAAAATTGCGGCGAATTGTTCTGATTGCCTTGTTGTGCTTGCAGGCCTGCACCAGTACCGGTCCTATATCTTCCGCCGAGCCGGAAGCGAAGTCCTTTACGCTCAATGGCCGTGTTTCCGTCAAGCACGGGGAGGAATCATTTTCGGGTTCACTCGATTGGGTGGCGGATGCCAGGCGTGATGAATTGCTGTTTTCGAATCCACTGGGCCAGGGTGTCGCCAGCCTTGCGCGTTCACCCGATGGCGTAGTGCTTACGCCGGCGGGCAAGCAGCCCGTATACGCAGAAACCGCAGACGAATTGACCGAAAGAATAATGGGTTTTCGACTGCCGCTGGCGGGGCTGCGCTTTTGGGTGCAGGGATTGCCAGACCCGGACAGGCCGTTTGAATCGACAGCCGCTGATGGTGGCGGCATCACCCAGCTCAAACAGGATGGCTGGGTGATTGATTATTTGCAGTATCGTGAAAACCGCCCCCGCAAGATACATGTCACGCGGGAAGGCCTGGAAATCCGGCTGGTAATTGATGAATGGCAAGCAAACTGAAAACTGACGAGTGCTTACCCCCTGAACTCATCCCCTATCCTGCACCTGCCAAACTGAACCTTTTTTTGCATGTGGTGGGCAGGCGGGCTGATGGTTATCACCTGCTGCAGTCCGTATTCCGTTTTATTGATATGTCGGACAGAGTCTGGCTGGGCGTTCGAGACGACGGGAAGATTGTTCGGCTGGTTGATTTGCAGGGTGTGCCGGAAGATCTGGATTTGACAGTGCGTGCCGCGCGGTTGTTGAAAGCCAGAACGGGATGCAGTCTGGGTGCTGATATCCGGCTGGAAAAGCGCCTGCCGATGGGTGGTGGCCTGGGTGGCGGGTCGTCGGATGCCGCTACTGTGCTACTGGCGCTTAACCGGTTATGGGGCGTTGATCTGCCTAGAGCAGCGTTGCAGGAATTGGCACTGGAACTGGGTGCCGATGTTCCGGTGTTTGTATTTGGGCAATCCGCATTTGCCGAGGGCGTGGGTGAAAAACTGGCGCCAATCAGCTTGCCGCCGGCGTGGTATGTGGTGTTGACCCCACCGGTAGAAGTGGCCACCAAGGCGGTATTTGCCTCGCTGGAATTGACACGAAACACGCCGGCAATCAAAATATCGGACTTTCTTGTCGGCGCCGGGCCGCAGGAATCGTTGCGCAACGATCTGCAACTGGTGGTGGCGAGCAACTATCCTGAAGTTGCCCGGCATTTGGCCTGGCTTGATCGCCAGGCTGATCTAGGCGGCCAGGCGCGGATGACCGGTTCTGGTGCATGCGTGTTTCTGGCGCTGGATGATGAAGCGCAAGCGCGTGCCGTCATCGAGAAACTGCCTCAGGATATGCAGGGTTTTGCGGCTCGCGGACTGGACAGGCATCCCCTGTACGATCTGGCGAGTTAGGCAGTAGGGGAGTCGCCAAGTGGTAAGGCATCGGATTTTGATTCCGACATTCGCAGGTTCGATCCCTGCCTCCCCTGCCAATAATTGAATTGCATAGCCGCCAACAACTTGCGCGGCTATTTCGTTTTTTGGTTCGGGGTGCGCGGTGTCGATCGACAATCTGATGGTGTTTACCGGGAATGCCAATCCGCGACTTGCGGAGGACGTGACGCGCCATCTCAATATCCGGTTGGGCCGTGCCACGGTTTCGCGTTTTTCCGATGGCGAGGTGATGGTTGAGATCCTGGAGAACGTGCGCGGCAAGGATGTGTTTGTGCTGCAATCGACCTGCCAGCCGACCAACGATACCTTGATGGAAGTGATGGTGATGGCGGATGCGCTCAAGCGCGCCTCGGCCGGCCGCATCACCGCCGCGATTCCATACTACGGCTATGCGCGGCAGGACCGGCGGACGCGTTCGGCGCGGGTGGCGATTACCGCCAAGGTGGTGGCCAACATGTTGCAGGGCGCGGGCGTGGACCGGGTGCTGACCATGGATCTTCACTCCGATCAGATTCAGGGTTTTTTTGATATCCCTGTCGACAACATTTATTCCAGCCCCATTTTGCTGGGAGATATCTGGCGGCACGATTACCCCGATCTCATGGTCGTTTCGCCCGATGTGGGCGGCGTGGTGCGGGCCCGTGCGATTGCCAAGCGGCTGGAGTGCGATCTGGCGATTATCGACAAGCGCCGGCCCAAACCCAACGTGTCCAAGGTAATGCACATCATCGGCGATGTGAAAGGCCGAACCTGCATCATCATGGACGACATGGTGGATACGGCGGGCACGCTTTGCGAAGCCGCGCAGGCCTTGAAAGGCGGCGGCGCAGCCCGGGTAATGGCGTATTGCACACACCCGGTGTTATCCGGCAGCGCAGTGGAACGAATCACGAATTCGGCGCTGGATGAACTGGTCGTGACCAACACCATTCCGTTGCGCGAGGATGCGCTGGCATGCGGCAAAATCCGCCAGTTGTCGATTGCCGGATTGATGGCGGAAACCATCCGCCGTATCAGTAACGAAGATTCAGTGAGTTCGCTTTTTATTGAGTGAACTTGATTACCGCGCATTGCTGGCCGAAAGCAGCAGGCGCGTTTTTAATTTGCTTTCGGCTCCTGGTCGCGGGAGAGTTTTAGGAGTCAATCATGCAAATCGAAGTTATCGCCCAAAAGCGTGACGCACAGGGCACGGGTGCGAGCCGCCGCCTGCGTCACGCCGGCTTTGTGCCGGGTATTGTTTATGGCGGCAGCAAGGCCCCGCTCGCCATTCAACTGGATCACAACGCGCTTTACCACGCGCTGCGCAAGGAAGCTTTCCATTCTTCCGTGCTCAGCCTGAAAGTCGAAGGTACGACGGAAATGGCGCTGCTGCGCGATGTGCAAATGCACGCATACAAGCCCTTGATCCTGCATGTGGATTTCCAGCGCGTCGACGCAGATCACAAGATCCACGTCAAGGTGCCGTTGCACTTCAAGAATGAGGATACTGCCCCCGGCGTCAAGCTGACCCACGGCCTGGTCAACCATGTGATGACCGAACTCGATGTGGCCTGCCTGCCGGGCAATCTGCCGGAGTTCATCGAAGTCGATCTGGGTAATCTGGAAGCGGGCCATTCCATCCATGTCAACGACCTCAAACTTCCGGCGGGCGTTGAACCCGTGGCGCATCTCAAGGCGGAAAACCCCGCCGTGGTGGGGATCACCCCGCCCAAGGGTGCGGCAGCTGATGAGGAAACACCCGCCCCAGCTGCACCCCCCGCAGCCTGATGCAAGCATGAAGGAAATGCCCACCCCCGGGTGGGCATTTTTTTATTTGAGCGATGGAAACGCTTCGCCTGATTGTCGGTTTGGGCAACCCCGGTGCCCAGTATGAGGATACCCGCCACAACGCCGGTTTCTGGTGGCTGGAGGCGCTTGCGCGAAAGCTGGGCGTTGTCTTGAAGCAGGAAGCGAAATATCACGGCCGGACTGGCAAATGGGCCGGGCCCAATGGGGAAATCTTGCTGCTTTGCCCGGAAACCTTCATGAACCTGTCAGGCAAATCGGTGGGCGCGCTGGCAAGGTTTTACAAGATTCCGCCAGAATCGATCCTGGTTGCTCACGATGAACTCGACCTGCCGCCGGGGACGGCGAAACTCAAGCAGGGCGGCGGACATGGCGGACAAAACGGCCTGAAGGACATTCATGCGCAACTGGGTTCGCCGAATTACTGGCGTCTGCGCATCGGCATCGGCCATCCTGGCGCCAAGGAAGCGGTAACCGGACATGTGCTGGGCAAGCCGCCGCAGGCTGAGCGAAATCTGATGCTCGATGCGGTCGATGCGGCACTGGATGTCTGGCCGGAATTGGCGGCAGGCAATATTGCGGCGGCGCAACTGAAACTACATACGGTGGCAAAAAAATGAGTTTGAAATGCGGAATTGTCGGCTTGCCCAATGTTGGCAAGTCCACACTTTTTAATGCGCTGACCCAGGCCGGGATTGCGGCGGAGAATTATCCCTTCTGCACGATCGAGCCGAATACCGGCATTGTCGAAGTGCCTGATCCAAGGCTGGCGCAACTGGCTGAAATCATCAAGCCGCAGAAAGTGGTGCCCGCGATTGTCGAGTTCGTCGATATCGCAGGGTTGGTAGCCGGCGCATCCAAAGGCGAAGGGCTGGGCAACCAGTTTCTGGCCAACATCCGCGAGACCGATGCCATTTGCCATGTGGTGCGCTGTTTTCAGAACGACAACGTGATTCATGTTGCCGGCAAGGTGGATCCTTTATCGGACGTGGAAACGATTGCCACCGAACTGGCGCTTGCCGATTTGGCCAGTGCCGAAAAAGCGCTGGCGCGATATGAAAAACCCGCGCGTGCGGGCGACAAGGAAGCGCAGAAAATGGTGGCTGCCTTGAAGCCTGTCGTTGCCACGCTGAATGAAGGGCGGCCAGCCCGTGCCGCGGGGCTTGATGCGGATGGACTCGACACGATCAAGCCGCTATGCCTGATGACGGTTAAACCGGCTTTGTATGTGGCCAACGTCAGCGAGGACGGGTTTCATGACAACCCCCTGCTGGATGCGCTGAAAGACTACGCAAAAAAAGAGGGCGCGCCGGTGGTGCCGGTTTGTGCCGCGCTGGAAGCTGAATTGCAGGAACTATCCCCGGATGATCGCGTTGAGTATCTCAAGGAACTGGGCTGGGACGAGCCGGGATTGAATCGCCTTATTCGCGCGGCCTACGATTTGCTGGGCTTGCAGACCTATTTCACGGCCGGGGTCAAGGAAGTCCGCGCCTGGACCATCCACAAGGGCGATACCGCGCCGCAGGCAGCGGGTGTCATTCACACCGATTTCGAGCGCGGCTTCATCCGCGCCCAGACCATTTCCTATGAGGATTTCGTCGCCTGCAAAGGCGAGCAGGGCTCGAAGGAGGCGGGGAAAATGCGCGCCGAGGGCAAGGAATACGTCGTCAAGGATGGCGATGTGATGAATTTCCTCTTTAATGTCTGACGGCAGCGTTTGACACTGTTTCGAGAAAAACCTTATAATTCCGCGCTTCGTTTGGGTGGGGTTCCCGAGCGGTCAAAGGGATCAGACTGTAAATCTGACGGCTCTGCCTTCGAAGGTTCGAATCCTTCCCCCACCACCAGAA
>WPCI01008641.1_pt1 | contig 58516 bp, 50 predicted proteins | sample 5399871 | NCBI WGS metagenome assembly WPCI01 (sample SAMN12869469, study PRJNA574797) | sludge metagenome | isolation source: wastewater treatment of pH7 | place: China:Beijing | collected 2019-05-20 | reverse complement strand
CTACTGGTGCTTTTGAATAATATTCTGCGCAACAATTCACGCAAGAAAGCTCTGGCCGGAATCACGCTTAGCGATGAGCAGGAAGCAAAAATCTTGCGGGTAGCGATGGTGGAAGACGCCGCGGATGATGACGCAGAGGATCAAAGCATTGAAAGTGCAGGAACTGAAGCAGAGGAAGAGCACGATGCAGACTCAAGTGATGAAGACCCGGAGGAGAATGCCTGATCCGCATTCCCAATATGCATAAGAATACTAATAACAAAATTTCCCGCGTAGACAGATTTTTCAGGCTTCTCGATTACAGAATGCTGGTGCCTGTAGCTGTTCTCGTTATAATCGGACTGGTTGTGCTTAACACTGTTCTCAAATCCGGTTATGGCGCGGTTATTTTTGACTATCCCAATAACTATTATAAGCAAGTCGCCTTAGTGTTGATCGGACTTTTGGCCGCTTTCATAATTTGTCTTTTTGAAAAACCGACTCTGAGCTTGATTGGTGCTTTGATCTACGGGCTCAGCATCATTCTACTGATTTATATTAAAATTGACGGCTATCGCCCTGTCGCAGGAGCAGACAGCTGGCTTTATGTTCCACTGGTAGGTTCTTTCCAGCCATCGGAATTAGCGAAAATCGGAGTGGCTCTGGTGACAGGGCCGGTTTTCGGACAGATAAAAGAAGGGTCGGTTTCTGCAACGAAAGGTTTTGCTAAAATAGCTGTGCTTTACGCAATACCTTTTCTACTGGTTATAACTGAGGTGGACCTTGGAACATCCATGGTTATTCTCTTCATGTTTCTGTCCACAATCTTTGTCTGGGGAATCAAGTGGCGTTATATTTTTGCATCACTGGCAGGAATTACGGTGGTAGCAGTGCCGTTACTCTGGCAGTTTTTCCTCAGCGGAGACCAGAAAAACCGTATTCTGACTTTCTTTTTCAGAGGACACGACCAGGCAGCTTCCTACCAGATCAACCAGTCAATAGCAGCCGTTGCATCGGGTGGAATCGCAGGCAATACCAGCGGCCAGTACGTCAATGTTCCGGTAAAGGAATCTGATTTCATCTTTCCCGCTATTTCCGAACAGCTAGGTCTGATCGGTTCAGCACTCGTTATTATAGTAGCTGCGTATTTTATCATCTATACTCTAAAGCGGGCATCGCAAATTGAAAAACAGTCATATGCCAGTGCCTATGTTATGGTCGCGTTGATTGCATCCATTGCTTTTCACTACATTGAAAACATCGGCATGACAATCGGCCTCCTGCCGATCACCGGCATACCTTTACCCTTTATCAGCTATGGAGGTTCTTCCATGATTGCAAACTTTGTCTTACTGGGTGTACTTCTTAATATTTCCATGGACTTCAAATTGAGTACGCTTAATTAGCTTTTATTCCAATTCACGGCTATAAAAACCGCCTCCTTGAGGTGGTTTTTTTGTTTTATTTAATGAAGTGAAAGACCTCTTTTATTGTCTGTCTCACAAAAACTAGTCCAAATGTAATAGAATTTTGTCACTGTGGGGGGAATTATGTCATTTTGTGGCTATGCTTGACATATTAGTGGGGTTTAGTGGTAGAATATGAAAAAGATTATGGGGGAGGTATAAAGTGGCTAGGTACATGCACGTAGTTGACTCTAAGGGTCGTGTCATAGTGCCGTCCAAAATCCGTGAGCGCTTTGATGGCGTCTTAATCGTGACTGTCAGTCTGGATAAAGGCTACCTGAACGTATATACCAAATCCCAGTTTGATAAAATCCTCGAGCAATTCAGCGAATTACAAACCAGTGAAGTAGAAGCACGCCTTTTCCGCCGCCAAATTATTGGTGAAGCGGTTGAATGTGAACTGGATGTCCAGGGGCGTATTTCCATACCCAACCATTTATGGGAAAGAGTATTTGTTTCTAAGGGTGAAGAGATCTGCTTCATTGATGTTTATAGCTCAGTTGAGATTTGCTCTAAAGAGTTCTATGAAAGAGAACAGGCAGAAGCAGACTCATTGTCTGAACTGGACTTGTCCGCTTATGGCATCCGCGGACTATAACAAATGGCACCGTCCGGTCCTTCTGGCCGAGACGATAGAGGCTCTCGCGCTTAAGTCCGGTGGCTTATACGTAGACGTAACGAGTGGCGGCGGCGGACATAGCGCCGCTATTTTGTCTCAGCTTAATGCGGAGGGTCGGCTCATCGCAATGGACCGCGATGCAGACGCGAGAGAAGAGACGCGGAAACGGTTGGAATCTTTGAATACCTTAGGGAGCTATTCGGTCCGCTCGTCCAAATTCTCTTCTCTTTCGTTGAATCTGTCTGATGAGGAAAAAGGTCATATTGATGGTTTGCTTGCTGATTTAGGAACCAGCTCTTATCAATTGGATGAGGCGGACAGAGGCTTTTCATATCATCAGGACGGACCGCTTGACATGAGAATGGACCGGTCAGATGGAGAGAGTGCAGCGGAAATCCTGGCATGGATTAAAGAGGATGATCTGGCGTACATTCTTCGTAAGTACGGTGAAGAGACTCATGCCGGAAGAATAGCCAGAGCGATAGTAAGAGAGCGAAAGCTGAGGGCGATTGAAACTACAGGCCAGTTGGCAGAAATAATCAGTAAAGCAGTACCTGCCTCTGCACGAAGAAAAAAACATCCGGCACGACGGAGCTTCCAGGCCATCCGCATTGCCGTTAACAGAGAATTTGAAGAAATAGAGGCACTCCTGGAGCAAATTCCGGTCTTAATGTCATCAGGAGGACGTGTAGTGATTATTAGTTTTCACTCCTTAGAAGACCGCCTGATAAAGCAGACTTTTGCCAAATGGGAAGACCCCTGTGAATGCCCCAGAGAATTTCCGATATGTGTCTGTGGCAAGAAAGCTCTCGGGAAGAGACCTTATCGAAAAGTGATCGAGGCCTCGGATGAAGAAGTTGAAGAGAACAGTCGCGCACGCAGCGCCAAGTTGCGTGTTTTCGAATTTGGAGGTGTTGGATGAGTCAATATGATACAGATGGCAATCTTGCCCGGAACATGAGGAGCTATTCCGCATACCGGTTGCCGACACCACAGGAAATGCCGGAGCGCCGTTTTGCTGAAGAAGAGGCAAAGCGTATTAAACGGCGTCGGCAGATGCAGCAAGAAGCCGAAATCAGAAACACTTACCGCGCTCTCAGCCACGAGAGAGTACGTACCTGTATCGCCATTATTACAGTTGTTGCAATGATGACTGTAATGGTCTCCTTCATAGTCACGCGTTATGCGCGTATTACGGAAATGAGCTTTCTCAATGCGGGAATGAAGCAGCGCATAGAGCAGATGGAAATGTCTAACAACGCCCTGAATAACAAATTATCTGAGCAATATAATTTTGAGAACATCAAGGAAATTGCACAAAGCGATCTGGGCCTTCAATTGGCTGCCAACAGTCAGATACTTTATGTCAACGGACATAACTCAGATAAGACGACAATAAATAATTCAGCTGCCGCCGCTGACAGCAGCTTAGCAGCGGGCAGACTGTTTTCCTACCAGGAGAACGTTGGTACCATAGAAGACTACGTGGAGAGCTTGCGCCCGTGATGGGGGTTCACATTAGTGAAAGCTGAATCGGACATAGGATATAGACGGAGATTAATAATTAATTTATGTCAAGGCGTCAAGACAAACTTACATCATTACGCAGATTTAAGAAGACTCCCTCTAAGTCTGTAGGTAAGTTGCCGTTAATTATCGTCAGCATTTGCTTCTTCATTTTTGCTACATTTATTGTTCACCAGCTGTATCAGTTACATATTGTTCAAAGCAATGAATTGACCGAGCGGGCTGCCCGTCAGCAACACTCAGTCACAAAACATGACTCCAAGCGTGGCTCCATACTGGATCGCTATGGCTATCCTCTGGTCTCATCCTCCTACGTATATCGGGTCGGAATGACTCCTTCAGTCGTAAGTTCAAGCAATCCTAATCTTGATCAGGAAGACATTGCCGATATGCTGATTTCTACCCTGGGTCTGGAGGATGAAAAAGCAGAACGGGTCCGTTCATTGATTACTGTAGATAACAGTTTATCTTTATCCGAGGCTGTTATGCTGGCAAGCGAGCGTGAACGAGTATCCTATGTTCAGCTCGCATCTTATGTGACTGAAAGCAAAGCGGAAAGGCTGAAAAACTGGTTAAAAGAAAACGGAGTTGGCGGTTTTCGCTTTGATGCGGAAGAAAAACGGATCTACAACAACGTTGATCTTGCCTCGCCTGTATTGGGAATGACTCTGGCAGAAGCTGGAGGTCTCGAAGGGGTTTCAGGTCTGGAGGCCAGCTACAATGACCTGCTGTCGGGAGCTGCAAGCTATGTCTATCAGAAACGCAATAACTATATGACACAGGGTGCTGTACCCTTTACTTCCAGTATAAAACAACAAGGAAGCTCCAGTCAGACTCTCTACTCAACTGTCGATAGCAGTATTCAGTCAATCCTGCATGAAGAACTGCTTTCTATTGCCGCAGCTACGGGTTCGATTAACGGCATATCAGGCATAATTATGGACATGTATACGGGAGATATCCTGGCCATGGATCAAATCCCTTCATATCGGTCAGATGATCCGACAGGATTGCCTTTGGGGCTGGAACAGGAATATTGGGACAATCTTGAAGAAGACCAGCGGACCAAGTATCGCAGTGAACATCTCTGGACCAATTACAATGTCAGTGCCTCTTATGAGCCCGGCTCTACTTTCAAAACAGTTACCCTTGCTGTCGCTTTAGAGGAAGAGCTGTCAGGAGAGTATGTAATTTACAACGACGATCCCATTACTGTACAAGGCCAGACCATGTACTGCGTCACAGGAGAAGGGCACGGAAATGAGACTTTGAGTGAAGCTTTTTATCGTTCCTGTAATCCTGTTTTTGTTCGACTCGGCAATGAAATCGGCATAGATCTATATTATGACTATATTGAGAAACTGGGTTTTAAGGGCATAAGCGGCATTGATCTGAATGGTGAGGCTTCTGGAATATTCCATGCTGATCCAATGCCACTTGACTTTGCAAATCTGACTTTCGGTGAATCATCTACCGTGACACCGCTGCAACTGGTGAATTTTTACGCTGCAGTTGCCAACGGAGGTTATATGAATACACCAAGGCTGATCAAGGGCTTTGAGTCAACAAGCGATGGTACTTATCATGAATTAGCAGTTGAAAAGGGAGACCAGGTATTCTCAGCTGCAACCAGCAACCGTATTTTGGCCATGCTGGAAGATGTAGTATATCTGGGTAATAACAACACATTCGGCAGTGAAGGCTTCAGACTGGGCGGAAAAACCGGCACTTCCACTGATGAACTGAAAGGCATACCTACTTATTCTTTTGCCGGAGTGGCTCCGGTCAATGATCCTCGCATAGTATCGATAATAGTAATCCGTGATCCGGGAATAACAAGCAGCAGTATAGTTGCTGCCCGCGCCAGTAATCGTGTCTCGGCCCGGGTATTAAATTATATGGGGCTAAAGCAGGAGTATAGCGCTGCTGAATTGGATGCCCTGAAATACTCAGTAGAAATCCCTTCTTTAGCAGGATTAACGGTGGGAGAAGCAGCAGCAAAGCTATCCGATCTGGGCCTGGCGCCCTCGGTCGCGACTGATCAATTCTATCTGGACAAGCCACTGGTCCAAAGTCTTCCGTCAGCAGGGAGCATCGTTGGCAAAGGATCAACCGTCTGGCTTTACCCCGAGGCTCTAAATGAAGTAGAATGGGTGACTGTACCTGACTTTAGAGCTAAGAATTATCATGAAACAATTTGGCTGGCAGCTGAATCAGGACTGGTGATACAGCCTGTGGGCGAGATACAGGGACTATGTGTCGATCAGTCACCGAAAAATTCAGCCTCTGAGGAAGCCGGTGCCGATGTGACCGGAGCTCCAAATGGTGCAGGAAATAATAATAAAGTAATGGTTCCAAAGGGGACAGTGATTAAATTAAGCTTTTCTGAATACGTGAATGTTGAGGAAAGGGGCCCTGTCGTATATACTCCTCCAGTGGTGGCAGATCCCGATCCTCCTGACAACTCGGAAGAAGAGTTTGTTGAAATGGAACCGGAACTTGATCTTGAAACAGATCCTCTGCCATAAGCTGGGCAGGATTTTTTCAGGTTTAGGAGATTAATTTAAGTGAGCAGGTTTTTACCAAGTCAAATGAAGCAGTGGACCGGTGGCACGGTTGTGCGTGAACCCAGGCACGAAGACGATACTGATAGATTCTACAGCGGTATCTCCAAAGATACACGTACTTTGCAAGCCGGTGAAGCATACGTAGCCTTGAGGGGAGATCATTTCGACGGGCATCGCTTTCTGGAAGAAGCAGTAAAACGGGGAGCCGGCCTGCTTGTCGTTGAAAAAGATGAACCATTAGTTCAAAAGTGGATCAGAGATGTTGAATCCGGCGATGTTGGCGGTCCGGATTTATTGCTGGTGGACGATACCTGGCAGGCTTATCAAGACCTGGCGGCAGGCTATCGTAAGATGTTGTCATGCTCAGTCGTTGCAGTTACGGGCAGTGTGGGGAAGACTACAACCCGGAATATGATTTGCAATATGGTTCAGTCACAGTTGGTGTCGGAACAATCGGAAGGCAATTTAAACAATGAAATCGGATTGTCCGATACTCTTCTATCCACGGATCCCGAAACACAAGTACTGGTTACAGAAGTAGCAATGGACAGGCCTGGTGAAATTGAGCAACTATCCAATATCGCCAGACCGGATATAAGTATAATTACAAACATAGGTTTTTCGCATGCAGAATATCTGGGTACTATGCGTGACATTCTGGAAGAGAAAACATCCATCATCAGGGGAATGAAGGATAATGGCCTCCTGTTTCTCAACGGTGATGACCCGCTTCTTGAAGAATGGTATGTGCGTGAGTCACCAGCTGTACCGGTCTGGTTCGTTTCAAGCAAGGAAAATGTTTCACGCTTGGAACGTGACGGCAGCCCCGTATTTTGGTGGGAAGACCTGGTTATAGATAAGAACGGTACTTCTTTTCTTGCCTGCAGCAACCTGGCTCCGGATGAACAGTGGGAGATAAGCCTGCCTGTTTCGGGTGAACACTATGTGAATACCTCTTTATTCGGTTTAGCTGTTGCCTATGCACTGGGGTTGGACATGAATGAAGCTGCAGTCTCAGCCGGGGAGTTTGCTAATATCGGCAGTCGTCAAAAGCTGATGCATTTGGGTACGATTTCCGTCATGGACGATGCATATAATGCCTCTCCTGAGTCATATGGTTCAGCCTTGGAGGCTGCAGATATCATGGCTGAGGAACGTCGCCGGGTTTTGGTTTTAGGAGGCATGCGAGAACTGGGGCGCTACACTAAGGGAGTTCATGAAACAGCTGCAAGACAAGCTTTGGCTAACAATTTTGACCGCATCATCCTGATCGGGACAGAAACGCAATATACAAAAGATAAGCTAATACAGACATCAGAAGGCCGTAATGTCTTTGCGGGTTGGTACACGACTGTTGATGATGCGATGCCGCGGATTCTTCAGGAAGTTGAGGATGGAGATTTTGTCTTACTTAAAGCCTCGCGCTACTATCATCTGGAACGCGTAACGGAGGCCCTGCGGGATAAATTCCTGTCCGCAGAAGCGAGGACTGAATAATGAGTCTGTTTTTGGGTACTAAATTATTAGACGGTCCAAGCATGCTGATCTGGGCTTTACTAATGTTTCTGGCTACACTGTTAATCGGAGCTTTAGGTATGCCTCTGGTGAAGAAGTTGAATATCGGCCAGCGTGTACGTGATGACGGTCCCAAATCCCATTATTCAAAAAGCGGAACTCCAACCTTCGGGGCTTTGTTTTTTCTCCTGCCCCTCTTTATTATGGGATTGGCAGCGAGCCTGATCTATTCCCGTATGCAGAGCTTCTCCATAATACTTCTCTTTATGTTATTGTTCTCAATCGTGGGCTTTATCGATGACTACATAAAAGTTAGAGTTTCGAAAGGCGGATTGAGCATCAGACAGAAGACTCTGATGCTGGGTCTGCTCTCTATTCTGGCATCAGCCTGGTTTATTTATCTTCGCCCCGGTGACACATACTTGCTCATGCCCTTTACTATGGAGAAAGTGGTCCTGACCGGTATCTGGCAGTTTATTTATTTTCTGATCCTAATACCTTTTCTTTTTTATATGAGCAATTCGGTCAATATAACTGACGGCCTGGACGGCCTCCTGTCCGGATTGATGGCTATCGCCTGCACCTTCCTGACAGCTATCGCCCGTATCTTGGTAATTGCCCATTTAGCTCCATATCAATCGCAGTTTTTGCCCATACTTATTGTTGCCGGCTGTTTAGGCTTTTTATTCTTCAATCGCCACCCAGCCCGAATCTTCATGGGTGACACGGGTTCTCAGGCTTTAGGTATTGGTTTTACTTTAATTTGTGTAGTTATGGGCACCCCTTATCTGGCATTCATTACCGGTTTTGTTTTCTTCTTTGAAGGCCTGTCTGTTGTCATGCAAAGAATGTATTACCGTCGTACCGGCGGCAAGAGAATCTTCAGGATGGCTCCGGTTCACCACCATTTCGAGCTGGGAGGCTGGACAGAGCAAAAGGTAACAAATGTTTTTTATCTGCTAGGAATTATTTTCGGAATTATAGGTATCTTGTTCATTTATGGCGCTATCTGATGGGAGTAGTGTATGGCGAATGACGTGCAAGAACAACTTATAAGATTTCCCGGTTATTCAGTTGAGGAGACAGCCGAAGAGGAAGTCAGCTTGCGGCCGGACGATCTTGCCCGCCATAAACGCGTTTCGCTGCCTTTTCTATTTATCTGGATCAGCTTGATGGCCTTTGGTTTCATTATGATGTTCAGCGCAAGTTTCGGCGAAAGCTTTGTCAATTCAAGTTTCTATATCAACGTTATTGAGGATGAAGCTGCACTGCAGGACCTACCGGAAGCATTGCGAACGGAGGTGGTCGCCGATGCTACAGCTTCTGCGGCACGTCAGCTCCGCATGAGCGTTGCAGGTTCAATAATAGCGATAGCTATAGCCATTTTTGTTCCCTTTCGGCAGTTACTTCGTCCCGGCCTGCGTGAAATCGCCTATTACGTAATAACGGCTCTCCTGATTTATACTGCCTTTAAAGGAGTAACCAGTCAGGGAGCTCAACGCTGGGTCGTCATCGGCGCAGTTCAATTCCAACCTTCAGAACTGGCAAAGATCGGTGTGGTCTACTATCTTTCCAGCTATTTTTATGAGAGACAACAACAGCGGAAATATAAGCCTGAGATGGAAGCACCCTGGGACAAGAAAGAAAGTGATCTAAAAAACAAACACAGGGAAACTTTCCGGGATTTCACTCGGCCTCTATTACGTATGGGTCTGTGGGTCATCCTGGTTCTCTTGCAACCACATATGTCCGGCGCAATCATCCTGACCGTTTTGACCATTTTGATGTTTCTTATGGGGAAAATCCCCGGCAGATCTCTGGCCAGAGGTTTTGCATTACATGCCATTCCGCTGTTGCTTGTAGTTTTACTCCTGTTCAGTTTGCTGATACCGGTGTTTTACGATAAGTCGATGCCGGAATTCGTTTCAGAAAGATTTGCTCACTCGCAGAAGCGTATGGATTTATACAGGGATCGTGATTCCGTCGATGCTGATGGGCGCAGGCAGGTTGAACAGGCTGAAATAGCTTTTGGTGTAGGGGGTTTGACCGGTGTCGGCCTTGGTCGAAGCACGCAGAAACTTAACTGGCTCGCCGAAGCTCACAACGATTTTATCTATCCGATCATCGGTGAAGAATTAGGTTTAATCGGTACCCTCTCTGTCCTGCTTATGTTTATGCTCTTTCTTATCGGAGGTTTCTTCATAGCTGCACGAGCATCAAATATAGCAGCACGTAATATCGCGGCAGGATTCACCTTTTTGATCGTATTTCAGGCTTTTCTAAACATGGCTGTTGCGACAAGTCTGATTCCGGCTACAGGCATATCCCTGCCGTTTTTTTCAGCAGGCGGTACAGCGAACGTGATTTTTGCTTTAGCTGCGGCTTTGATTCTGTGTGTATCCAAGACAGGAGTTCAGCGCAATCCCTTGTTGGTGCGCGTTCTGGACCATAATAAGAACTAGAGAGAGTAATAAGTGAAGACAACTGTAGCCAATTCCCCGAAAACTGTAATTTTCGTAGCCGGAGGTACCAGCGGACACATACATCCTGCCTTAGCTATTGCCGGTGAAATCAGAGACCGTCATCCTGATATCAGGATTATTTTCTGTGGATTAAAGGGAAATATTGAGGAAGAAATGGTGCCGGCAGCCGGCTATAAATTTGTACCGATTTCCGCCCGCGGCATACCTACAAAATACACACCCTGGTTTTATCGCTGGATTAAAGATAATATTTCAGGCACTTTTACCGCCAGACGGCTGATTAAGGATGTCAAGCCCGTACTGGTTGTCGGGACCGGCGGTTACGTCAGTGGTCCTGTGATTATGGCTGCTGCACAATATAAGATTCCCTTTGTTCTACACGAACAGAATGTTTACCCGGGCAGAGCCAACCGTCTTTTCGCCAAACGCGCTGCAGAAGTCTTTGTAACTAACGAAGACAGCAAGAAGAATTTTCCCGGCAAAGCCAAAATAACGGTGACCGGAAATCCTGTACAGCCTGTTTTCTATACACTGGACAAAGAAGAGGGAAGACATGCGATCGGTATTGCGGAAGACCGGTTCCTTGTTGTAGTCACAGGCGGCAGTCTCGGTGCCCAACGACTCAACAAGACGATCAGTGACCTGCGGGAAAATCCCGGCTGGCACAGTCTGGTTGAGCAACATCCTGAACTGATGCTTATGCTCAGCACCGGCAAGGAACGGGAGAGCTCCCCGGAGGTTTTCGAAGGGATTTCCAACGTACAAGTTACCAGTTACCTCTACAACATGGCGCAATGGATGTCGGCATCTGACCTTGTTGTTTCACGCTCAGGCGCCATGACCTGTGCAGAATTGGTCGCTCTGGCTAAACCTTCAATACTGATTCCATATCCTCAGGCAATGGATGATCATCAGACGAAGAATGCGCAGAGCCTATCCGCTATAGGTGGATCAATTATGGTTAAGGATGAGGACTTCAACAGCGATTATCTTGTAGAAAAAGTTAGTCACTTTATTAATAAACCTGAAGAACTGCAGGCTATGTCAGAGGCTCTTGCTTCCACGGACAGACTACCGGCAGCTCAGTTAATCTATCAGAAGATCGCTCCGTATCTTTCGGAAAAGGATAACGGCGATAATGAGCAAATCAAGTAATAAAAAGAATTCGACCCGTCGTTCAGCTCTCAAAAGATCACAAGAGTCTCAACGACCTAAGAACGCCAGCTTCCGGCCCTCACCCTTTTCCGAAGAAAGCAGGAAGAAGAGGGAGAAAGAACGACGCCGTTCAAGTCTGAAGAGCAAAAAGCCGCTTATATTTTTATCTATTATTGCTGCAATCCTGGTAATTATTACCCTGCTTGCACTCGTACCCGGTTTCACTATTGAAACTATAGAGATTGACGGAGCCTACAGACTGGATGAACAAGGCGTGTATGACGGCATATCCCATCATTTGAGTAAACATTTCTTTTACAAAATAGGCGGAGACTTCAAATCATTGCTAACCCTGCATTATAAGCATGCAGAAGAGAAGCTGCTGGCTGAATCGCCCTTGTTGGACACAGTTGATGTGTATTTTTCCTATCCGGGGAAAATAAAGGTTGACCTTAAGGAAAAAACTGAAGTTATGTGCGTGCGCGTGCCCGGCGGCTATGTCCTGGTCGACAAGGATCTTACAGTTATTGAGCTGCTGGAGGAAGCCTCGGAGATCTTCCCCAGTGTCGAGCAGATTGTGCTGAAGGAGACAGCTGAGCCGGGAGTACAACTACAGACTGATCAGACTGAAAGGTTGCAGAAGTCGATCAACATAACCGCAGAGATTATTCGTAGTGACAGCAGCAAAACAGACGGTGAGCAACTGCTACCACTAATCCGACATATCATTTGGCAGGACAACAATACTTTTTTCTTACACATTCCCAGTACGCAGGGGGGGATGATTCGTGTTAAACTGGATGACAACAGGTACTTACAGGATAGACTTGCGTTGCTTTCTGACTTAATCTTCGTTGAACAGTTCGCAGACAAATCAGCGGGTGAACTCGATATGACAGGAACGACAATACATTTTCGTCCTGACAAGTCCTAAGGGGCACTTGTGAGATGTCCTTACAGCTGATAATTCCCACAAAACACTGAAGGGAGAGCAACATTGTTACCACTAATAGGCTTGCTAATCGGTCTCATCATAGGTTTGTTTGTTAGTGTACCTGTTCCGGCTGCCTGGGCGCCCTACCTTGCACTGTTGGTTCTCTCCGGAGTTGACATATTGTTATCAGTTCTCAATAAGAATAATGACGACAAAAGCGGCAATAAGAATTTTCTTCTGGAATTCTTTACAAACACTGTATTAGCAGTGTTTCTGGCAGCATTGGGTAAGCAAATTAACTTTGAATTATCGACTATAATCGCCTTTGTTTTCACCTATCGCATCTTCAGTAATTTCAGAGAAATTGTTGAAGATTTGTATGCAAAATACAAAGAAAAAAAGAAGTCTATCAGAAGGGAAGTCAGTGAAGTAGCTGCTCCGAAAAACACGGAAGAAGCTAAACACAAAAAATAATATTTGCAAACTGAAGCAATCCCGTTAAGACGACAACATGTAAATGGTTAAAACAGCGATAGTATATGGATTTGGAAGCTTCCTTATTGAAAAACATTTTTGTTTCATGTAAAATAACGCCAAATACATTAGAGGTATAAAGAAGAAACCTCGCCCAAAATCAGTTGTAAGCTTGTAATAACATCCATGAAAACTGATTTTATTACGAAAGGAGCATATCCTTGGCAGAATATAATTTTGACTTCGGTATGGACGATGATTTCTACGCCACAATAAGAGTAGTTGGCGTTGGCGGCGGCGGCTGTAATGCAGTTGACCGCATGATAGAAGATGGAGTGCAGGGTATCGAGTTCATTTCAGTGAACAGTGACCATCAGGCCCTGGCCCGCACAAAGGCCTCAACGGCAATACAGATCGGAGAAAAAGTGACTCGCGGCTTAGGTTGTGGCGCTAACCCCGAACTGGGCCAGAAGGCTGCGGAAGAGAATATTGAAGATATTGCCAAGGCCATTCAGGGCACCGACATGCTCTTTATTACTGCGGGATTAGGTGGTGGTACCGGTACAGGTGCAGCACCGATAATCGCTGCTAAAGCCAGAGAGATGGGAATTCTTACAGTCGCTGTAGTAACGACCCCTTTCCGTTTCGAAGGATCAAGACGTCGGCAAAATGCAGAAGCAGGCAGACGCAAGCTGGAGCAGTATGTTGACTCTCTTATCGTAGTACCCAACGACAAACTGTTAGAGATTGCCAGTGATGATACTTCTCTCGATGAAGCATTCTCCATGGCAGACCATGTCTTACAGTACGGTGTCTCCAGCATCTCTGATCTCGTTGCGGTACCCGGCCTGATCAACCTTGACCTGGCTGATATCAGACGGGTAATGACTGACGCCGGGGTTTGTCATATGGGTATCGGTCGTGGCAGCGGTGAGAGCCGTGCGGCCACAGCCGTTAAACAGGCTATGAGCAGTCCCTTGCTCGACACGACCATCGAAGGTGCTCACAGCATCATTATTAACTTTACCGGTGGACGCGATATGAGGATTAAAGAAGTCAATGAAGCTGCTTCTCAGGTTCGCGAGGCTGTTTCTCCTGACGCTGACATCATCTTCGGTGCGGTTATCGACGATAACATGCAGGATGATATAATTATTACGATTATCGCCAGCCGTTTTGAAGAAGAAGCAGTTAAGCAGCATGCAGCCAAGTCATCTCAGACTTCAGCTAATGTCGCTTCCATGGCTTCATCATATTCAACCTCACGTAAATCGATACAAGGTGACGAGCAGCAGACCCCGACCATGGATGATCTGCCCGATTTCCTTAAACCGCGTCGCCGCGAGATTCCGCCGGTAACATATCCACGTCGCGAGAGCAGACCGAGCGGCCGTGATAGTTTCGAGAATATTCAGGATGGCGAAAGGTATCGCCGTCAGACCGGCGAAGTTTTGGAGAGAATGTCTGAGCAGCGGGAGCCGAGAGTGCTTGATGAAGCACCTTCACGTGATGAGAATCCATCACAGCAGCCTGCTAAGAATAAACAAAGCAGACAAGGCGGTCGTGTCTTGCCCTGGTTCCTGCAGGATGAATTGGGAGATGATCGCGACTAAGCTTGCAGGTGATAGTTTAAGCTATTTGATGACGCGACCGGGTCTTGAATCAGGTCGCGTCTTTTTACATACGGACAAATGATAAGGAGGAAATCATGCGCTGTCCCTATTGCAATTTCAGTGATAATAAAGTAATCGACTCGCGTCCATCTGATGATGACAGTACGATCCGCAGACGCCGCGAGTGCTGCAACTGTGGCGAGCGTTTCACTACTTATGAACGTGTCGAGCTAATGCCCCTGATGGTGATTAAGAAAGACGGCAGCAGACAACCTTTTGATCGTGAAAAATTGATTGCCGGCATTATGAAAAGCTGTGAAAAACGGCCGGTGACAACTGCTCAAATAGAAGAAATTGTTCATACTATCGAGCAAAGTGAAGGCAATAAACTACGCCGTGAAATTCCCAGTTTCGAGATAGGGGAACTGGTGCTGGAACAGCTGCGCGGTATTGACGAAGTTGCCTATATACGTTTTGCCTCAGTCTACAGAGAATTTGCCGATGTCTCCTCCTTTCTGGAAGAATTGGGCGGTCTGTTCAAAGCAGGCGCTGATAACATATAATGACCGGAATGAAGGCTTTGATGTGAGGTGACTATTCGCCTTCGCAGATATATCTACTAGAAATCGGACGGTGACGGAAATTAATCCTGAAAAAACAGTATTGATCGTAGATGACGATCCTCATATAGGTGAATTGCTCAAGCTCTATTTTGAGAATGAAGGCTTCCGGGTCGACGTTTGTTTCCGCGGTGATGAAGTTGTAGATCGCGTGCAGCAGCTAAATCCTGATGTTGTTATTCTGGACCTGATGCTACCGGGAATGGGCGGATTTGATGTCATGCGTGAGTTGCGGCGTTACAGTTCAGTGCCCGTAATCATGTTGACAGCCCGCGGTGATACCCTGGACAAAATTGTCGGACTGGAGTTGGGGGCTGATGACTATATTGCCAAGCCCTTTGAACCGAAAGAACTGATCGCTCGAGTCAAGGCTGTCTTGCGCCGTGCGTCAAAAAGCAATGCTTTCTTCTCAAGTGAGAGTCAGGCAAGCGGGGACGATGTTATTTCCTACACCGATCTGGAAATAAATCGTACTCAGTATCTGGTTCGCCTGGGCGATGAGGAATTAAGCTTTCCTCCCAAGGAACTGGAGCTTCTGTATTTTCTTGCATCCCATCCCAACAGAGTATTTACCCGGAGCCAGATCTTAGAAAACATCTGGGGCTTTGACTACTACGGTGAACCTCGTACAGTTGACGTGCATATCAAGCGCTTACGCGAAAAACTGGATGTTGTTGACCATCCTGACTGGAATATCAAAACAATTTGGAGTGTAGGCTATAAGTTCGAGGTTAAAGGCTGATGAAACACCGTCTGTCGATTTATGGCAGGACCTTTGTCAGCCTCACACTGGCTATTCTTATTATTTTTGCAGTTTTGGCTGTTGCATATACTTCTATTTCTTCAGCGACCTCAAAGCAGCTGCGCCTGGATGAATTGGAGCGCAATTCCGATGAGATCGCCGACCTCACTTCCCGACACATGACTGGAGGCGGTAGGATTTTTGTCACGGCTGAAGTTTCAGGCTACTGGACTTTTGCCGCCAGATCCACCGGTGCCATTGTCTGCATTATAGATGGCAAGAACCGCATAGTGTATGATACCGGCCTGCCGGCATATCTGGTAGAGCAACTGGAATACGATACAAGCGACCGATATTATGTCCTGACCGACGAACTGACAAACAGGGGTCGCAGCAGCTATAGCAGCACGGCAGAAGATACCGGATTGAATGAATATCTGACGGATCCTGCCTCATGGCTTGTCGCCAGTAGCCCCTTGCCCAGCTATACGAGAGTATATACAGGTGAAGTTCTCTTGCTGCGACATACCAGACCGGATAGCTTCACAGGACTTTTACAGGAAAACAGTATCCCGATTTCATTTTTTATTGCTTTTCTATTGTCCCTGATAATTATCCTTCTCATATCACGCAGCATCACAGAACCTATCTCCGCCTTGGCAAAGACAGCGGACAAAGTATATAAGGGTGATCTGAGTGCCCGTGTTAAACTGGGAAGAGAAGAGCAGCCTCTGGCTCTCGATGACGTGGATGATGAAGTTCCCGGCCGTGAGGATGATCTGACACTCCTGGTTCGAACCTTCAATACGCTGATCGCGAAATTTGAAGAACAGGAACAGCAACAATCTGATTTTCTCAGCAGTATTTCCCACGATTTGCGAACTCCCGTCACCTCAATCCATGGTTTTATCGAAGCCATGCGGGATGGCACGATTTCACCCGAGCGTTACCCGCACTATCTGGACATTGTTAAATCTGAAACTGAGCGTTTGCGTCAGCTGATTGACAGCTTGTTCGATCAGACTGTCGAAGGAAATGTCAATGCTTTGAACCGCAGTGTTTTCAATATAAATAATCTGATCATCCGTGTTGTGGATTCATTGGAACCATTACTGATGGAAAAAAATCTTACTCTCAAACTGCAGCTGGCTGACGGCGAGGGGACCGGCTATAACGTGATAGCGGATGAGGATGCCATCACCAGGGTTCTCAGCAACATCCTGACAAACGCGATTCGCTTTGCGCCATACTCGGGTCTTGTGCTTGTGAGCACAAGGTTTGAAAACCGCCTGGTACAGGTTTCTGTTGAGGATAATGGCGAAGGTATCTCCGATGAAGATATCCCTTATATCTTCGACCGCTTCTATAAGGCTGAACGTTCACGCTCCACCGAAGGTTCAGGTTTAGGCTTATATATTGCGCGAACTCTCGTCAAGAGACATGGACAGATGATCAGGGTTTATCACTCTGATTTAGGCGGTGCAGGCGTCTTATTTACCCTGGAACGCCCTTGATTCATAAAGAATTGTTCATATTATATACATTAATTTTTTGTAAGATAGAAGTTGAAATAATTTTGTAGAATTATTCCTGACTAGCGCAAGCTACTGAAAGGACAATCTTAATTAATGTTAAGACAGCTGATTAAACCGAAATTTTTAGTCGTTTTATTTTTGCTTTCGTTTGTCTGTGCGAGTGGCTGTAAACCTGACAACAAAGTAGGTAAACCATCCGCTACGCCTCTCGTTGATGACAGTGTCAAGACAGAAACAACAATAGATCCATCTTCACCCTCTGCAGCAGACCCGTCAGACAGCAGGCCAAATACACCCGAAACAACCGGGGCTGATTCACCGGCCAGGACTGAAACGACAATCGGATCCACTGTAGGCAACAGCAAGACCACGAATACGCCTGGCGAAAACTCGGATAACACTAATACTGTCAGCATACCGACCCATACAGCAGATTCTGAACAAGATCCCATTGTTCTTGCATGGACTGAGATTTTTGAAAAAATCAATCCCTCCGTTGTCTCGGTCAGGCTGAAGATACCTGCCTCAACTTTATATCAGGAAAGAGAAGAAATGTTTTCCGCACTGATTATTGATGAAGAGGGTATCCTTGTGAGTTCATATTCGATGTTCAGCAGAGCTGTCGATTATCGTGGGATTTTAATGGATGGCGCTTCTGTTGAAGTTTTCATAGACAACTACTTAAAGCCATTTCCTGCAGTTTTATATGGATTTGATGCAATGAGCGATATCGCAATACTGAAAATAGATCCCGCGGGCAACAAACTTACAGCCCAGCCGCTAAGCAGAAGGAAGGATGTCAAGGTAGGACTTCCGATCGGTGTAATTACATCACCTGAGAATTTTATTATGCAGGGCAGTCTTATACCGGGTCATGTCATGAGCCTCCAGGTTCCCAGCGTGCGCGAAAACGGCTTGCCCTATGAAGTATTCGTATCGGACGTGCCGACCTTGAACAAAGTTCCCGGAGCACCTTTAGTGGATGAATATGGACGTGTCCTGGGTATCTGTAGTGGATCAAACCAATACTCTTATCTTGATTATCGCACTTACATAATACCTTCTCCGATTATTGCGGATGTTATAGATTATGTAACTGAACTGGTTGAGAATCCTCCCGTGCGTGCAGCAACCTTAGGGATTGCCGTGATGTCCGATGAGTCCGCAGCACAATTTTCCCAGCGCTACGATTATCCTATAGGGCTTAATGTCACTTGTGTGCAGTTAAACAGTCCCGCTTACATTGCCGGCTTGCGCATAGGTGATATAATACTGACAATTAACAATAATAAAGCTGAATTAACGGAAGATTTAATTGAATCAATGAAAGAAATGTCGATCGGCTCATATTGCATAATGAAAGTTTTCCGGCCGAGCGAAAACACAGAACTTACATTTTCCAGTTATTTGCAGCAAGCGAGACATTAATGGAACAAAAACAGCGCGCCAGGCAGATTATTGAAATTTTGCATTTGACTTATCCTGATGCCGAAACCACCCTTGACGCAGTTTCTGCATGGGAACTTCTGGTCGGAGCCATTCTGGCTTCGCAGTGTACCGATGAACGTGTAAACAAAATCACACCGCATCTTTTTGCTGCATATCCAAGTTTAGATGAGATGGCCGAAGCGGATGTAGGCGATATTGAGCGGATAATCCGATCCTGCGGCATCTATCGAAATAAGGCTAAAGCGATCAAAGGCTCAGCCAAGATAATAATTCAGGAGCACGGAGGTCAAGTGCCCCGGACACGTGAACAGTTGCTGGAGCTGCCGGGAGTGGGACGCAAGATCGCCAACCTTATACTGGGCGACGCTTTTGGCGGACAGGCTGTCGTTGTAGACACACATTGTGCCCGGATCAGCAGACTGCTGGGTATGACTGCAGAGAAGGATCCCGTCAAAATAGAGAGGGATCTTGAAGCTGCATTGCCTCCTGATTCCTACACAGACTGGGGACACTTCATGGTTTTCCACGGACGCAGCATCTGTAAAGCCCGCTGCAGGGATTGTGTAGCCTGTCCCTTGCTTAATCTCTGTGCTTATGGGTCTCAGTTGGATCTGGAAGGCAAGGAGGCCGGTGACTGTGTCTAGAAAGAGCATTCTGGACGAAAAAGTCTCAGTACTGCGCGGCATTTCAGATAAGAGGGCCGCGCTTTTTTCTAAGCTTGCTGTCCATAGCTGCGAGGATCTGCTCTGGCATCTGCCGCGAGACTATGAAGACTGGTCTGAACTCAGCGATATTTGTGATTTGGCCGATGAAGACACTGCCTGTTTCAGAGCTAACGTTATTACAGTGCCGCAACTTAACCGCCGGGGGAGAAATTCTCAAACTGTGGTCAAACTTCAGGATGACACAGGCGTAATCAGCGCTGTCTGGTTTAATCAACCCTGGATCGCAAAACAAATTAATCGAGGTGACAGCCTGCTTTTCAGAGGACGGATCAAACGTGCCGGCCGTTACTTTTCAGTTCAAAATCCACAGTTCCTACGCGAAGGCACCGGCCTGCCGCCGCTTTTACCCATTTACCCTCTGACAGAAGGCCTGACTCAAAACATTATCCGTGATGCTGTCACGCAAGTATTGGATTCGGACAGTCTGTTCTTCAGTGAATTTCTTCCTGCCGGAAGCCGTCGTGAGCATCAGCTTGCTTCGCAGTCTTACGCTTTTACTGAAATACATTTTCCTTCCAGCAAGCATGCCGGGGAAGTAGGAAGACGCCGCCTGGCCTTTGAAGAACTATTTCTCATAATGGCCGGACTCCGCTCGCTGAAATCTGAAAGGACACTTCTGAAGCGACAAGCTATCCTCTTGCCCGAAGAAGAAGAGATTCAAATACTGGAAATGGAAAGAAGTCTGGGTTTCGATTTGACAGGTTCACAGCAGGAAACTCTGGCAGCGATAAAGCGAGACCTGGAGCGGACTTGTCCTGCCTACAGACTGATACAGGGAGATGTAGGTTCAGGCAAAACAGCGATAGCAATGCTGGCCATGGCGCGGGTAGCCCTGGCAGGCAAACAGTCAGTGATGATGGCTCCGACTTCCATATTGGCCCAGCAACACTTCGAAAATCTGACCGAATTTTTTGAACCTTTCGGTATTAAGACCGGCATCCTTCTTGGAGGCATGCCGGCAGCCGTCAGAAGGGATACACTAAGTGCAATTGAATCCGGTGAGATCCAATGCCTGGTCGGAACCCATGCCCTGATAACGGGGGATGTTAAATACAGGCAACTGGCTCTCTGTATCACGGATGAACAACATCGCTTCGGCGTTGAGCAACGACTTAATTTGAGCAGTACGGAGGAGGTCTACCCTCATGTTCTGGTGATGTCTGCAACGCCGATACCTCGCTCTCTGGCCATGATTCTTTATGGCGATCTGGACATTTCGGAAATGCGTGATATGCCGGCCGGCCGTCAGCCAATTCTGACCTATACAGCAAGAAGCAAGGACAGGCCCAGAGTGGAACGCATGATTGAGTCTGAAATAGAGAAAGGTCATATCGCATATATTGTATGCCCCGCTATAGAAAGTTCAGACTTAATAAAACTGGAGTCTGCCGAGGAAGTTTTCAACCGATTGAAGAAGGGCAGTTTTTCTCACAGGCGACTGGCTCTTTTGCATGGTCGTTTGAAGGCACAGGAAAAGGACAATATCATGCGTGCCCTATCTGCCGGAGAAATAGATATTCTTGTCAGTACCAGTGTTATTGAGGTCGGCATCGACCAGAAAGAGGCGACCATTCTGATCGTGGAAAACGCTGAACGTTTCGGACTGGCTCAGCTGCATCAACTGCGTGGACGGGTAGGGCGTTCGCACTATGAGTCCTACTGTATACTGATGAGTGACAGCGATGACAAAATTGCACGTGAACGTCTGACAGCCCTTTGCCGTCATAATGACGGCTTCAAGATAGCTGAAGAAGACCTTCGTTTACGTGGTCCCGGTGATTTTTTCGGAGTACGTCAAAGCGGGCTTCCGGATTTCAAAGCCAGTGATTTATCTCGTGACCGCGACTTGCTGGTAGAAGCTGCCGGAGCTGCAGAGAAGATTCTGTCAAAAGATCCTCTTTTGCAGGCAGCTGAGAACCGCTTGATTTTGCCGGAGTTTAACAGACGTTATGCCGAACGTTTGAAAAACCCTGCTATTTAAGGAGACCTTATGCCAAGGATTATTTCCGGCTCGCTCAGAGGTATAAATTTGCAAACACCTGCAGGCACGGATACCCGCCCGACCTCTGATCGCGCAAAAGAGGCCCTTTTTTCTATTATCGGTCCGGACCTGGATGGTGCGAAAGTTCTGGACTTGTTCGCAGGCAGCGGCCAGATAGCTATAGAGGCTCTTAGCCGGGGGGCCATCAGCGCAGTCCTCTGTGAAACCGACCGAGACGCTCTGAAAGCTCTGTTTTCAAATATTGAAAAAACCCGAACCTCCGGTCAGGTCAGAGTCTTTACCTATGATGCCGTGAGACTGGTTAGAAAGTTAGTCAAAGAGAAGCATAGTTTCGACTTTATCTATCTGGATCCCCCCTGGCAGGCTCTGGTATCCTTGCTGGATAAGATTAAAAACTATCTGCCTGACTTGCTTGCACCGGCTGGAGTAATCGTTCTGGAAAGCGAGCAGAAACAGGCTGTTCCGGGTAGTTTCGGCGAGAGCCTGCCCTTGGCCCGTAGTTGTACATACGGTGCCTCCGTGCTATCCTTTTACTATCATGAAAAAGTCGAATGAAAGCTTGTTAAACGGTGTTACAGGCATTGACAAAGGCTTCCGCCGCATAGCCTACGCCGGTACTTTTGATCCGATGACCAAAGGTCATTTGGACCTTATTGAGCGCGGTCTTAAACTGTGTGATGAACTCATAGTTGTCGTAATTGATAATCAGTCTAAAAGAGTGCATGTCCCCCTTGATGACCGCATAAGGATGGTCGAACTCTCAGTGCAGGACCTGCAGGGAATAAAGGTTTGTGGATGGCAGGGATTGTTCGCCGATTTTTGCCGAAGTGAGCAAATAACTATATGCTTGCGAGGTCTGCGCACATCTATTGATTTGGAATCGGAAAAACAGATGGCACGCCTGAACAAGGAACTGTATCCGGACCTGGAGACTGTATTTTTTACAACATCGGCAGCTTATGACAGTATAAGTTCTTCCGCCGTCAGAGAATTAGCAGCTTATGGCGTCAAACTTGATCCCTATGTACCTGCCGCTATCTGCAGCGAAGTTGAACGCAGATACGCCATAGACCGGGGTTCACTTGCTTAGTAAGACAAACAATAATGAGATATAATCAAATAAAATAATCGCCACAAGGTGACATTAGATACTGCGGAGGCTTTTAAATATGGAAGATCAAAGAAACGCCAGGAATGGTGGAAACAGACAAGGCGAATTGAGACGCCGTCCTCAAAGAATACCGGCTGACCCCAGGGGGGAAACAAGACAGGATCGTAGCGTTGAAGTTTTGCTGGAACGATTGGAGAACACTGTTGAGGAAGCTCGCAGCGTTCCTTTTGGCACCAAATGCATGATGGACCGTGAAGAGGTCCTTTATATGGTGCGGATGATCCGTGAAAGCTTGCCGGAAGAACTTGAACGCGCACGCTGGGTCCTGCAACAGAACCACCAACTGATCAATGAAGCCAGACGTGAAGCTGAAGCTGTTATTCGCGATGCTGAAGTACAGATGGCAGCTATGATAGATGAACATGAAGTTACCCAGCAAGCGCAGCAGGCTGCCTCAATGATGATAGAGGAGGCCAGCCAGCACAGCGAAAATATCCGCAATAACGCTCTAAGATATACACGGGATATACTCGAGAACCTTGAAGAACATTTGACAAATATGCTTGTCAATATTAAAGAAAACCAGAAAGCATTGGATTAAAGAGGAATGAAAGAAACACTGAACATTCTAGTCCTCTTCGGCGGCCAATCACCCGAGCACGAAGTTTCCCGTAAATCCGCAGCTTTTATTGCCGATACTCTGAGCAGGAACCCTGTTTATAATCTCATTCTTGTCGGCATCAACAAGCAGGGAGAATGGAAATACTATCCGGGCGATACCGAAGCGATGCGTGATGGCAGCTGGGAAAACGAGCCCGGATTGGAGCGGGCCCTCCTGACAGCCGATGCATCTGAGCGGGCTTTGTATTTTCCTGCCGGCAACAAAGAGGCAATCAGTATTGATTGTGTTTTTCCGGTTCTACACGGATCTAACGGTGAAGACGGACGCCTGCAGGGAATGCTGGAAATGTCCGGTATCCCTTTTGTCGGCTGCGGCATGTTATCCAGTGCTTTAGCCATGGACAAATCTTTTGCCAATAAAATCATGGATTTCCACGAAATACCTCACACCAAGTGGTGTAGCATCGATATGTCGTCATATCATAATGACGAAGATTCTGAGCTGGACAGAATCTGCTCGGAGCTTGATTTCCCACTCTTTGTTAAACCTGCGAATGCAGGTTCCTCGATCGGAATCAGTAAAGTTGAAAACAGAGAGGAGCTGGCTGCAGCCATTAAGCTGGCACTCAAATATGATCACACTATCGTATTGGAAAATGCAGTTAAGGGCAGGGAACTGGAAGTTTCCGCTTTGGGAAGTGCTGATGATTTGATCCTGTCTGTTGTCGGTGAGATAGTTCCTGATCGTGTCTTTTATGATTATTCAGCCAAATATGAAAATTCTGAATCTAAGCTAGTGATACCGGCGGAGCTTACAGAATCTGAACTGGAAGAAATTAACCGATACGCCGGAAAGATATTCACTGCCTTAAACTGCTATGGAATGGCGAGAATAGATTTTTTCCTGTCCGATTCGGGCCAGGTTTTTGTGAATGAAGTTAATACAATACCCGGCTTTGTCGACATCAGCATGTACCCAAGACTTTTAGCAGCAAGTGGTATCAAAGCTGAGGAGCTTTTAGACCGGTTGGTCCAACTTGCATTTGAGCGTTACCTTCACGGAAAATTATAATAGCTGAGGCAAGGCAGCAGGAGGGAAACTCCACACGTCAAAAAACGAGGAGCCTTGGTATGAAAGAATCTAAGTTGATGAACAATCGATTTTTAAAGATCATTCTTCTTGTGCTAAGCATTATCTTGCTTTTTTCTCTTTTCTCCTGTGACCCGACTGACTTTTTAGCCGGAGATTCTGATGCGACGAAGACCGAGAATGACACTCTTCCCGGCGGATCAGAGGGTGATTCGATCGATGTCCTTGCCTTAATTCAGGAGAGACAATTCAGGGAGCTGTATCCGCATTTCACATCAGCATCCCGTTCCCGGTATAAACTGGATGATATTATTGCCAGACAGGAGCTGATCGATGACCGCATAGGTCTGCAGTCGATGCAGTTTGAAAATGTCCGAAAACTGGACCGGGCTTCGGATGATCGCATTACAGTCTATGAGATGAGCGTAGTGATGCAAACAAGTTATGGAGAAATGTCCCGACCTTTGACTCTGACTTATCTCTACGATGACCATGCTGAACATTGGTATCTGGAATACTCACCGGCTTTAATATTTCCCGGTTTGACTGATGATAATGATTTAATCGTCCAGAGATTGACGGCCCCGCGGGGCGGCATTTATGACCGTAACAATATTCCTTTGGCTGTAGACGGCAAAGGGCAAATTGTTGGTGCTATTTCCGGCTTGTACGACACGGCAGACAATGCTGAGGTTGCGGAATTACTAGAATTGACTGTGGAACAAGTCGACGCGATTATGTCGCAATCCTGGATTGGCGACAATATGTATGTGCCGATCAAAACTCAGATGGAATTCAGCGCCGGTCAGTTAAAGAAATTATCGGATTTAAATCTGGAGATGAGACTGTTCGACACCAGGTTATATCCACATGCAAATTCTGCTGCCCACCTGGTTGGCCATGTGGGAGAAGTCACTAAAGAAGATTTGGCAAATGACGAAAGCGGCATCTATCGCGAGCGGGATATGATCGGCAAGCGGGGTCTGGAGAGCCTTTATGAAGAAGATTTAAGAGCCAAGATCGGTGTACGCGTCTACCTGTCCGGCAGTGAAAAGCAGATTCTTTATGAAGTGGCTGCGGAAGCAGGCAAGGACATTCATCTGACTCTTGACATTGAACTGCAGAACAAACTCTACTCTCTGTTCAAAGAAGATGAAGGACAAGTGGTCTGTATCGATCCTTCTAACGGAGATATCCTTGCTCTGATGAGCTTCCCATCTTTTGATCCCAATGAGTTTGTGCAGGGTATCGCCTCAGCTTCATATCAGGCACTCTTGGACGACAGCCGACTGCCCTTATGGAACAAATTCCAACCCAGCTATGCCCCAGGATCAACCATGAAAATACCTACTGCTATGGCGGGTTTTAATGTAGGCATACTCAGCCCGGGTACGACCAAGACGATTATCGGTAAAACCTGGCAGCCCGACGCTTCCTGGGGACCTTACGAGATAGCACGCTTCACTGTAGATGACTCACCACAGGATTTATCGCGGGCCATAGTCATATCCGACAATATCTATTTCGCACAGGTTGCTCTGGAAATGGGCCGAGATGTGTTCCAGGAGCAACTGGCGAATCTTGGTTTTACTGATGAAGTGCCTTCGTCTTATCCCTTTCCTGCAGCACAGTTTGCTAACAGCGGATCAATCGGCGACACAGTAATGCTGGCGACATCATCTTATGGCCAGGGAGAAATCATGGTGACCTCGACTCAGATGGCTTGTATTTATGCCGCCATAGCTGCAAATGGCGACATCCCCGCGCCACGACTGCTCATGTCGGATGAAGTTGCCATCTGGAAAGAAAATGTTATCTCCGACTCTAACCGAGTGTTCTTACAGCAAGCTATGCGCGCTACGGTAGAACAGACTCATCGGTCTGCAGCCTATCGTGACTTTGCTGCTTTGGCAGGAAAGTCCGGAACTGTAGAGGCTGCCTGGGATACTGAGCTGGAAGTTGTTGCACTCGACTCATGGTTTATCGGCTTTGATCTGAAGCAGCCCAATATGGTTATAGCTATTCAGGAACAAAATGTGCACAAAAGCTCGGATCGGCCGTCAGCAGCACTGCGTTTCGGCCAGGTTTATGATCTCCTATACTTTGGCAGCTCTGACAGCGACGGGGAGTAGTTATGTCTGCCACTGCTATTCTACGCAATGCGAAATTGATTGAGACAGGTAACTTGCAAAAACAAGACCTTTTTATTAAAGACGGTCTGATCAACAGTATCTATCCTTCAAGTGAAAAAATACGTTTTGACTGTGATTGCCCCTCTTATGACCTCGAAGGCAAATACCTGTTTCCTGGGATTTTTGAAAGTCACCTTCATGGAAGCGCAGGTATTGACTTCAATCAAATAGATCTTGAAAGACTTGATCAGATCAGCATATATCTGGCAGGCCGCGGTGTGACCTCCTTTTTTGTCTCAATAGTCAGTCAAGAAGAAGAAAAGCTGTTTGAACTTTTGCGCTTTTATGCCCGGGCTGCCGAAAAAAACCTGCCCGGAGCCCGTCTGGCCGGTATTCATCTTGAAGGACCCTGGATTTCTCCGAGGCGAAGCGGTGCTATTTCAACAGCAAATCTGAAAACTGCCCGGCCTGAGACTCTGGATCGTTATCAGCAGGCAGCGGATGGCCGGATCAGATATATAACTGTAGCTCCGGAAGTTGAAGGGGCCCTTGATCTGATTGAAAAAGCAGACGCAAAGGGAATTGTGGTGGGTATAGGACATACCGAGGCGGATTACGATCAGGGCAGGGAAGCCATCGCACGAGGAGCTAAACTGGCCACTCATTTCGGAAATGCCATGCCCTGGCCGCACCAGCGTCAGCCCGGTATTGTGGGAGCGCTGCTGGAAAGCGGGCTTCAGCTCGAGCTCATTTTCGACGGAGTCCACGTACACCCGGTTAACTTGCGACTGATTGCCCAGCTTGTCTCCCTCGATCGCATTATCGGGATTACTGATGCGACGATGGCCAGAGGCCTGCCCGACGGTGACTATACCCTGGGAGATATGGCCATAAGGGTAGACAAGGGGATTTCATATTTGAGTGACAGTGATGTTCTTGCCGGCAGTACTTTGGATCCGATCCATGCTGTGCATAATGCTGCCAAAATACTGGATGCTGAGATCAGGGATGTCCATCCGTTATTTTCATCCAACCCGGCCAGCTTGTTTTCCTTAAACACCGGTGAAATACATACAGGCAAAAAGGCTGACTTGCTGGCCTTAAATCAAAATTTCAAACTCTGCGATACCTGGGTGGCCGGCAGGCATGTTTTTTCTGCCATGCTATAATAACTTCAAATATCTATGAGGTGAAGACGAAGGAGACTGGTTCATGTCTGCAATTCTAACGAGTATTCCATATTTTTCCGCATTATCCGTGTCGGCTTATTTAGCTCTCAGCTATTTCAGCATGATCTTGCTGCCCCTGATAATGCTAGTGCTGTTTGTTGTAGCTCTGTTGAAAAATCGCAAACTGCGTCTTTCTGCAGCCGCCAGAGAAAAAAGCTTTACTGAGGCTTTGGAAGCGGCTGACTTAGCAGAGGACAATGCTTTTGACAACCTTCAGGTCTTGAGCGATGGTGTTGAAGACGAAGGCTTGAAAGATTTGATTGACAGTTTAAGTGTTCAAAGCGAAAAGCTTTATCGGGGCAGGTGGCTACCGGATCCCGAGCCGCTGATGATGAAAAAGGATATTTTTCAGATTTATAAGAATGCCCGCTTTAACGGCTTGGTATCAGCTCTTTTAATTGTACTGGGTATTATTGCAGCGGTTGTGGTTTTGGTAGCAGAATCGAACTTATCTCCTGCTGCTGTAGAAACTCAGGCTGTACCTATACCGACACTGATGATGGCAGCTTTGATCCCAATGGGGACAGGCCTTGTTACCTCTATTCTATTGGCAGTGGGCGCACGTAACAGCAGATTCAGTCTGTTGCAAATAATGCAGAATGTCAGCAGCTCCCTGGCAGAGATAGTCCCTGTTTATCAGGACCGTGCAGGTGTAACTCTTTTGATCAGTGAATTGATCTCCTATGGCGAAACCATGCGCGAGGAGGTTAAATCCTTTAGTGACATAGCCAATCAACTGGTACAGGGAGAATTTGCCGAAGGTGTTCGTAACGCAGTACGTGAGGTCATGGAAACAGAAATAGCACCCCCGATCCAAGAATCCAGCGCAGCCCTGACAAGTTTGGCAGACAGCCTTGCAGAAAAGCAGGCATCCGGCATGCAGGAGCTGGCCGATTCCTTCACTCACAAAACAGTTGAAGCTCTGCAACTTCATCTGGCACCCTTGCCGGAAGAGCTGTCCAAGGTAAACCGTCTGACAGATTCAGCACTAAGCATGATGGAAGATTCAAAGCAAATCATGGCTGATTCACGTGATGAAAACGTCAAGCTGAATCATGAGTTGCACGAGATTCTCGGTCTGATGGCAATATCCCGAAATGATATCGCTAATGAGGCTGCCGCCTTAAGCGATAACCTCCGGCTTATATCAGACAGTTCAGATAAGTTAACCGCCTTATATATGGGAGAACAGGAAGGCCTGGCCAACCAGCTGTCACGTCTTTCCGATCAACTGAGACTCAATACGGATTTACTGAACAGAGCTATTAGTGACACTTCAAAAACGATAGAGAAGTCGGTACAGCTGACTGAGGAACAAAGCAGGTTGACAGAGAGCTTCCTACAGCGTGTAAAGCAACAGGTAACCGCCCTCGAAGAAATGACGCGTTCCATTGAAAAAACCAGCACTGATTTTACTGAAAAATCCTCGGCCTATGTACAGAGCACCTTGCAGGATTACGACAGCGGGCTGGCGGAAGTCATTGAACGTTTGAGCTTTACAACAGCTGAGATACGTGAAGCCATAGATTCACTACCTGCTTCCATCCGCAGCATTGGAAAAGATTAAAGATGTCAGAGTCCGATACTAAAAATTTAATTCGCAAGGCCCAGTTGCGGAAAACTGAGCCGAATCCGTTTGCGGAAGAATTGTTTGAGCCTCTTGAAGAAGCAAAAATTCAGCCACTGCAGGAAGCTGAACAGGAGCGCCCGGTTTTGCGTCCTTTACGTATTGCTTTGCAGGCAGATGAAACTGAAATACTGTCTGCAGCGGAAGAGGCTGAAGAGGAAGTTGAACAGACGACAGATTTTGCCGGTATCAACGAAATCGAGTTTAGGGAAGAAGATAATCCCGAGATCGTGGCAGTTGAAGCTGATACTACAGTTGAACAGACCCCAAGCATTATTCTCGAGAAAAAACATATTACGCCGGATATTCCCTTGCGCTTTTCTTCATTTGGCGAAGTTATGGAATCTGTCCGGGATTTGCACCCTTCACCGGAGGAGTTACTTATGGATCAGACAGCTGTCCAGCGTACCTGGCTGCTGTCACAGCTCAAAAAAGCCAGAACAGAGTCTGAGATTGAGGCCCTGGCATACAGTCTTAACTACAGGGACCTGTCAATCTTATTTCCGGTCCTTTCAACATTGAAAAAACGTGAAGATGTCAACCAGATTCAGAACCTGATTCGTCTACGCGCCAGTCATTTCCTTTATATATGCGGCTGGCTGACATTCCAGTTCAGTTATCCACGCTCCACCGTGGCCAGGGTGTTGGCAGACCTTTGCATGATCCTGGAAGACATCTCTTTTTTGCGGGAAGAGCTTTCAAGGAAAGAACATGAACAGATCCTGGAGTATAAAGTTCCGGACCTGGGACCGGACCGTATCCTTTGGAATGAAGTGGAAATGATCTCGGGCATATCACTGCCAAACAGTAGGCGTTTTGTCAGCGATATTGCCACTGAATTATATAAGTCCAATATAGACGAAGATGTGTTTTTGAAATGTTATGCCATATATCCAAATTTATCTCTGGGCAAAGCTATTTTGGAAAAATATGAGGAAATAGCTTCGGGTATGGAAGCTAACCCCATGCTGTCCAAGGCTTTTCTTGATCGCTTTAAACGTGATGATTAGTGAAAGCTTGACAGCGAAACAAATATAGCAGACAATCCTAAATGTAAACGGAGACGTACCGAAGCGGCCATAACGGGGCGCACTCGAAATGCGTTTGCCGGGCAACCGGCACGTGGGTTCGAATCCCACCGTCTCCGCCAAAGAATCCCCCGTTCACATGGTCCGGGGGGTTCTTTTTATTCGCCTTCACCCAGACCAAGGACAACAGGTGTTGACCTATAACCGATGCCCATGCGGTCAATACCCATGTCAATCAGGTCGAAAAAGTGTTCGCGGGTTCGTATACCGCCGGAACCCTTGATCCGGCAACGTCCGGCAGCAACATCCATCATGGCCTGAATGACCTCAAGAGTAGCACCGTCGCTCTTGCCGCCTGTGTAGAAACCGGTAGAAGTTTTTACAAAATCACTGCCGGCAGCAATGGCTACTTCAGTAGCTTTTTTAACTTCATCCAGACTGAGGGCATCAACTTCAAAGATTGTTTTCAGCAAGGTCCCATAGTTATGACATACTTCTGCTACAGCTCGGATATCCTCTTCCACTTGTTGCCAGAGTCCACTACGGATCCAACCGTAATTGGCCACAATATCCAAATCCTGGATATTGGCAGAGGAGCAAATTTCCTGAGCCTGCTTGACCTTGGACTTGGTAGAACTGAGACCAAAGGGGAAGTCACAAACTACGCAGAGGCCTGTTTCCGTGTCTTCACATAGTTCTTGGGCCAGAGGTATGGCGGAAGGGTTGATGCAAACGGTGGCACAACCGAAGTCTACCCCTTCCTGGATATACTTCTTGATCTCCGCTTGAGTAAATTCAGGCTTAAGTACTGATTGATCAATATAGGCGGCCAATTCTCTTCTTGTCATTTCGGAAGCTTTTTTTAATGATTTCATTTTCCTTTGCTTAGCCACTTGCTGGCTATACACTCCTTTTCCCGCTTATTCATCGTCACTTTTGGAAGGCTTTGTGCACTCGTCTACATAGTGCTTGCAAACTCGTTCGAGGTCAAGAATTACTTCGCAAATACTAGTGTTTTTTGATCATATATGGAGAGAAGAGATGGTGATGTGTTCGCTATGGATTTGTGCAATATGCATAAATTTTGACTCTGATTATTTGTAGTGCTATCTTAATTATAGGACGGTCGTTCCTTTCAAGATAGTGGGGGCAATAGGTGAAAAGAAATAGAATATTTCTTATATCAGCAATGACTTTAATGTTATTCGCCCTTTTATTTACCGCTTGTCTAAATAATGATTCTGTTTCAGAAGAAGATGTGGTGAAGAATTTTCTACATGAATTTTTCAGTATCAATAGCCTGGATCGCTATGAAAAACTTATGGAATTAACTATTACAAGCGATAGCAGCCCTAAGACAACCGGCGGTGTTTCTGAATTGCCCATGGAAATTCAACAAGCCTATGAGGCCTATTATCTACCGTTTGAAAATTATGCTTCTGATAGCTGTATTGCTGAAATGAAAGCTAGTCGCCTTCCAATAAAATATGATGCTCTTTTCGCTGAATATGCTGCAAAGGTTGAAGTGCACAAGATAAAAATTGTACCCGTAAACGAGAATTCTTATGATTTTGAAGTTTTATTAAAAGCGGATCAAAATTTGGAGGAGATTCAATCGCCTGTCAGAGGCAAGGTGACAACCAGAGATGTTTATGGAGAAACCCTTGTCGATTCAATATCAATATTTAATTAGCACGATGGATCGGACAATAGGCTTTTAAGTCCTCTGGCCCGGTTGACAGTAAGGAGGGAAGACAATGGTTCAAAGGGAAAAAATTAAGAAGCAGTATAAAACATTTCTAACAGTGACTGTCATTGTTACTTTAATATGCTGTCTGATACTAGTTGCTCTGACGGTTTACGGAATAAATGAGGAAGGGAAGAACAAGACAATCGCAGAGAATATTGATTATCTTGAATACTCAATAAAAACCAGGAAGTATTCGATCTTGTTGGGGCTTCCTTTCCTCCTGATTCTTATAGCCGGTCTGAACGTAGAGAAATTCTATTTTCAAGGTAAGCATGCATATGACCCCGGAACAAGAATGCCGGCATCACTATATGTGCTGATCATCTTATTTACACAGTTGCTCTGCTTTGTAATCTTAAATCCTGCAGATTCTGAGTTGAGGCCGTTTTTCAAAGGTGCATCTAATGCACTTTTTAACTCCGGCTTATTCGTACTAATTTTACGAGTTCTTGAATATATTCGCTTTATTCGCAATGAAAAGAAGGATTCACTGATTCTATCCATAGATAAGATTGACTAGCCCTTTTCAAATCAAGCGACACTCTATCCGGATTCCAATATAACAAATGATGCCAAAGAATTCATAATTCGTTTGCATTCTCACTTTGCTGGGCTATAATCGTTTGCAAACCGCCGGAAAGAAATTGCCGGCAGCAGCGGAGGACCTTAATGGCAAATGACGGCATAGTGCGTTTTGATATGAAAAAACAACCGATCAGACAACGTTGGTTTCTGCGTCCGATTACCTGGCTGATAAGTTACCCGAATGTCTGGATGCGTCGTTTGAAAATTAAACGCAGCGGTGTTGAGGATTTGAAGCCGCCTTACCTTCTTCTTTGTACCCACCATGCTTTTATTGACTTCATGGTCACTACAGCAGCGATTTTCCCTCACCGGGCGAATTATGTGGTAGCAATCGATGGTTTTATCGGTCGTGAATGGCTGCTCCGTAATGTCGGTGGTATTTGCAAGCGCAAATTTACGCATGACCTGACTCTGGTGCGGCACATGAAACGGGTGATCGATAACGGCGATATTCTTGCTCTTTACCCTGAAGCACGTTACTCCCAAATCGGTACAACCGCTGTACTGCCGGACTCACTGGGAAAAGTAGCACGCTTTTTGGGCGTGCCTGTCGCCATGCTCAACATGCATGGAAACTACCTAAGCTCACCCTGCTGGAACCTTTCCAAGCGCAAACTGCATTTGGCCGCGGATTTTACAAAAATACTGACAGCTGAACAAGCAAAGAATCTGCCGGTCGATGAGATCAACCGGCGGATCCGTGAGGCATTTGCCTATGACGAATACCGTTGGCAGAAAGAAAACATGATCAGAATAGGTCATCGCGAAAACGCCAGGGGCCTTCATAAGGTTTTGTATCAATGTCCGGCTTGTCTTACGGAGCATCAAATGAACTCTGCCGGACTTCGCCTCTGGTGTGAACACTGTGGCAAGGGCTGGAATCTTTCTGATTTGGGCGAATTGAGTGCAGAAAACGGAAAGACTGAATACCCGCACTTGCCTGACTGGTATGAGTTTCAACGGGCAGAAGTACGTAAGCAGATTGAAGAAGGCAGCTATGAATTCAGCGACACGGTTGATATCGACTCTTTGCCGAACGCACGTGGTTACATTAATCTTGGCAACGGAAGCCTGACGCATAATCTGGACGGCTTTATGCTGGAAGCTGATCAGCCGGTCGCCACCTTGCCCTTGCACAAAACTCCGGCCACCATGTATTCCTGTCATATCGAATACGATTATGATTCCCGCGGTGACTGTATTGTTCTGTCAACGCTGGATGACACTTACTATATTTATCCCAAAAATATCAAGAACTGTGTGACCAAAGTTGCCCTGGCAACAGAAGAGCTGTTTTTCTGGAATCAATCCCAAAACCCGACAAGCGGATCTGCCCGGTCTGATGATTTATACAGTATAATGGCTTCAAAATAAGCTAATTATTCTTGCTGATAATTTATGTCACTTATGAAACATATGGTCGGAAGTTTGGATTTTCAATCCTGAACTTCCTGTAAGGTATATAAGAATGAATTAATAAGTCAGACCTATAGCTGACAGAAAAAAGAAGGAGTAAATTAATGGAACACAAATTACCCGAACTGCCATTTGCCAAAGATGCACTGGAACCGATTATCTCACAGGAAACCATTGAATATCACTATGGAAAACACCATCAGGCTTACGTCACAAATCTGAACAAATTAATTGCCGGAACCGAGTTTGAGGACATGGCTCTGGAAGACATCATCAAGAAATCAAGTGGCGGAATCTTTAACAATGCCGCCCAGGTCTGGAATCATACTTTCTACTGGAACTGCCTGGCACCTGATGCCGGTGGAAAACCAAGCGGTGAATTAGCAGAAGCCATTGATGAAGCCTTTGGCTCTTTTGACGAATTCAAAGAAAAGTTCTCTGCTGTAGCGGCAGGTACCTTTGGCTCCGGTTGGGCCTGGTTGGTTAAAGACGCTGACGGCAAACTTGAAATTGTCAGTACCAGCAATGCGGCTACACCTATGACAGATGGCAAAACAGCGCTGCTGACCTGCGACGTCTGGGAACATGCTTATTATGTCGATTACCGCAACGCCCGCCCGCAGTATATCGAAAAGTATTGGGATTTGGTCAACTGGGACTCTGTCGCAGAAAAATACTAATTCATTCAGTAACTTAATAAATGATAACTTAAAAGGGTATTTTCGATTGGAAATACCCTTTATCTATATATTTTGTAATTTATTGAAATATCTTTCTGTTTTTGATGTAGAATTAAAGCTGATAACAGAAGTAGAAAAGCTGAAAAGCCGGCAGAACCTCTTCTCTCGGACCAATTATTATTATATTGAGATACAAACTGAAAAACAGGGGAATTTTTATGAAAACTACCCGTTCAGATGATTCTTACTTACGTAATTCCCCCGCTTATATGATCTAGTAATATGCCTCAGGAAGGAGACTTTCTTATGTATTGCCAGAATTGCGGAGCGTTGCTAGCAGAAAACAGCAGTTTTTGTACCTCATGTGGCCGGGCACTCAGGCGAGAGACGCCACGACCGGCACAACCGGCACAGTATAGGGGTATGCGGGGCTTCTCAACTCGTATTCAAGACCCTGCCTTTGCCCGATACGTTAAGAACAGCAACCGCTACTCAGCAATCTTCACTTTGATTCTCGCAGTTGTTGCTGTCGTCGGTTTCTACATCTATGGTGAAAACAGTTCGGAAATGGAAAACCCCGGATCGCTCTATATAGGCCTGGCTATTGGCGGTATGTTTTTACTGATTGCATTTTTTCAGATTTTAGGTCGTAAACGAAGCAGAACCTGGGACGGCACGGTAGAAGACAAAAAAATCAGGAAAAAAACCACCAGGCATGATTATGGTGATGGCGATGTCCGTACTGAAGACTATCTGGAGTATTCTGTAATTATTCGCAGTGACGATGGGAAAAAGCATGTGCTTACATGGAATAATACTGACATACTCTATAACTATTACAATGTCGGAGACCGTGTTCGCCACCATGCAGGCTTGAAGTCCTATGAGAAATACGACAAAACAGCTGACAAGTTTATTCCCTGCAATGCCTGCGGGACTTTATGCGACATAAAGGATGACAATTGCTTCCGCTGTAAATGCCCTCTGCTCAAGTGAGCAGGAATAAATATTAAGGAAAGTGGAAGATATCGCAGAATCTGCGGAAAATGAGGAAGACAGCTTTTCCAAATGGCAAAAGCAGATATAAAAGTAGAAAAGGTGTGTGTTTATTATGAAAAAAGGAAAATTCGGTTTAAGTCTTACCGCTATTGCGGTAATCGCCTTCGCCTTTGTAGTACTCAGGCAGCCAATCGCAGTGCTGCTTGTTTGCGGCTTTGCACTCTTAGCGGAAAAAGATGAGTGGCTGAACAGGCAGACGATACAGGCTCTCCTTCTGATGATTGTCTATTATCTGGCAGATCTGGTCATAGGCTGGATTTTTGGCGGCCTGGCTACATTTTTCGGATGGGTTAAGCTTTTCAGAGTAGCTAGTGTTATGGGCACAATCGGATCGATTGTGGGAACTTTACTTTACCTGGCTCTGGCCGTATTCTCTGTCATTGCCATTCTTAACTTGCTTCGTGGTAAGGATGCAGGCCTACCCATGATCTCGAAAATTGCCGGTGGGGACTTTGTCATTAAAGCAAAACCGAAACCCGCGCCGGCACCTGTACCTGCACCCGTACAAACAGCTTATCCGGCAGGACCGCCCCCGGTCCAGGAACAGTATGTGGCACCTCCGCAGCCCGTACCTCCGGTCCAGGAACAGTATGTGGTACCTCCACAGCCTGCACCTCCGGTCCAGGAACAGCATGTAGCACCGCCACAGCCAGCAGTTCCTCTTCCAAGCGTAAAACTATGTTCAAACTGCTCTACTCCCTTACATGAAGATGCACTATTCTGCGCCGAATGCGGGACAAGGGTGGAATAACTACTACTGCTGAAACTGAAGTGAAAGTCTCTCTGTAGATCAGGAGAACCGTACAGAAACACAAGTCGACAGGCTGGAGAAGAAGAGATCAAAAATGGAAAAACTTCAGTGGCAGATCAGTGTTCCAATATTCAGGAACACAGTCATTTTGAAACAGTTAGGCCTGGCCATCGGGATTCCCTTTGGCCTGGTCGTAATTGTGGTCGCACTTGCATCAGGTAAGAGCGTTTATGCAATCTATGGACTGGCCCTCATCGCTGTACTTTTCTTACTAACCTGGTTGCTGGTGATGGCAATCTTTCGTGGCAGGTACGAAGCAGAATTCAGCATGGACGATTATGGGGTTGTCTGCCGGACACAAGCAAAGCAGGCCGGAAAGAACCGCATCATAAACAGGCTGACGATTGCCTTAGGCTTGCTGTCTGCAAATGCGACGGCGGTTGGCAGTGGAATGATGGCGCAGGCAAGACAAGAAGTATTTCTCCCATGGAAGCGAATCAGCAAGGTGAAGTATAAGAAAAGATCTTACACTATTTTGCTTCGTGCCGGCTTGATGGAACAGATAGCCTTGTTCTGCACAGCGGATAATTATCCACAGGTTGAACGAGAACTGATGTTGCGAACAGGACATTTGAGTGGTAAGGATGCCGGAAGAATCCCATAGAAGCTCAGAGCAATTGGTCCTGATAATCACGGGGGGCTTTTTGATCTATTTCATTAATGCGGGGACAAATCGGGAAAGAAAACATCGTACTAATAATTATTCACAATCGTGATTAATGTTACAAAAATTACTTGACAAATTTCACGGGTCGGTTATATACTTTAGTCAGGCTCCAGGGAATACCACCAATGGACAGTATCTTGAAAACTATCTACCGGAGATGAAAATCACGGTAAGACTGTCGTCACATAGTTAGATCTGCATTTTCAGTAATTGAAAACTACCGAAAAGAAACATAAGGAAGCAATAGCTTCCGGATACAAAGCAGAATAAATCAGGTGACGAAAGTTCAGACACAAAACTCCTAAAAAAAGTTAGGTGTCAGGAATAAAAAAAGGTCGATAAACAGGTAGTTAGTAAAGATAAAAGAAGTTATGGGTTCGCTGGAGCCCCTTTTATGCCCGAAAATATTTGATCCTAATCTACTGGTCCTCTTTAATCAGCTCAACGATATCCGGAAACTGTCTTCCTTGTCCCTTAAAGTGCATACCGTAACCGCATAAAGAAGCATAAGATGTGTCAAAACCTATGTAGGCCAGAGGCAGAGGCAGGAGTTGCTGGTCTTCATTGTGGAGTAGTGTGCAGATTTGCAGGGACTTTGGATTCTTGGCCTTAAGTTGTTGCAGCAAGAAGTGCATGGTAAAGCCGCTGCGCACAATATCAGTGCATAGTAAAACATTCTGTCGGAAAAGGTTGACTGTAGCATCCTGTCGCAGGAAGAGGAGTGGCGATTCATTTTCATCCACCTGATAGCGGCCAATGCTTAGAAAGTCAATGTCAGCGTCCACCGAAATTTTGCGCAGGAGGTCACAGCCAAAGACAGCAGCAGCACGAAGATAAACCAGGAGAATGACCCCATCGGGGAAATCGCGATCTATTTCTTGGCCCAGTGAACGTAATCTGGCCTCAATCTCGTCTCTGGTGTAGCGGATCTGCTTTTCATATTCTTCAGCTGTCGGAATGCGGCGGCCCATTGTCAATAATCCTCAATATCTTCATTATCAGTGTTAAAAGAGAGCCCGTTGTCGCTCATCATTTCACCGGCTGTGCTGAGGCTGCGCAGCAGATGATCATAATCACGACGGTAGACGATTTCAATATTTGTTCCCGGGTAAAGCTCATTCAGCAGACGTGCTTTTTTCTTTTTAAGCCCGGTATAGCGTTGATTCATTACAGTCAGCTCAAGATAGAGATTGTAATCGGGGAGATAGAAGTCCGGAGAAAAGGCCAAACTCACATTACCATTATCATCCCATTCAAGGGGGAAGGTCTTAGGCTCATATATCCAACGAATATTATACATATCCAATACCTTGGCAAATGGTATTTCGGAAGGATCTTTCATGATCGTGGTAAACTCCTTCCTGTGCTGCACCCTCCCGGCTTCCTCTGTAGAATTATAGAGGAATTCACGGGCCATATGGTCCTTGTATACCTCCGCAATCAGCTTAACAGCAGCATCGACGGAGATTCTTCCCGTATTTAGTGTCACGTGATAATGGAAGGGATCCGTTTCTTCTGCGCCATAAAGCACCAGTGAATAGCGGCGTGATTTTCGGTCTGAACGGATCAGTCTTTCACGAACTTCTTCCAGTGACATACCTTTTCGTTCAGCCTGGAAACGCTGTTCTCTGACGTGCACGGGAGCGGTAATATAAAAGTTGAGAGCATGAGGATGATTGCCAAGAAGCAGGTGCGCGGAAAAACCCAGCATAACTGCGTTATTGTTATCTGCATATCCGGCCAAGCGTTCAGACAAAAGATCACGAAAAGTAATGCCTTGCGAACACTCTTTCAGAAAATACTTCGGGCTTTCATTTAACATGTTTATATCGTAGGGGCTGGCGACATCCGCCAGAAAGTAGTTCATAGCTTCATTGCGGTCAAAGATGGGAAGTCCAAGTTTCAATGCCAGGCGCCGGGCTATTTCCTGACCAAATGCGCCACGCTGATAGCTAATCGTCATAACAGGCATAAGACCCTCCCGCCCAAAGCTTAATTGCTCTTTATATTATATGTTATCACTATATATAGCTGCTGATTCCACTTATGTATGCTTGTTGATTTTTTACTCTTATGCTAGTATTTAGGCCTTAGTGAATCTGCAGTAAAACGTCGATTTCTAAGAAATACCAATGTTTCGGAAGAAACGAAAGAGGTCCAAGAAAAAATGGCAGACAAAACTATTACATGCAAAGACTGTGGCGCTGATTTTGTGTTCACAGAGGCAGAGCAGGATTTCTACCGCGAAAAGGGCTTTGAAAACGAGCCGGTCCGCTGTCAGAACTGCCGCCAGGCAAGAAAACGCGACAGAGGGAGCAACCGTGGTCCCCGTACCTTGTATCCCGCCGTATGTGCCGAATGTGGAAAAGACACAGAAGTACCTTTCCAACCCAGCGATAACAGACCGGTATACTGCAGAGATTGCTACAGACCCAGAAATCGCTAAGACTGACGTTTTACGTCTTAAGGAACCTTCGCCAGCGGAGGTTCTTTTTTTTATTTTTAAGGAATAAACAGATTACACTTGCAGCAATTATTGGTTATGATATTAAAGGGACAAGAATCGTAGGATTTTCATATGTATGGGAGGTAATAATGAGCAGAGAGCTTGCCGAGTTAATTTTTCCTGAAGTCACAAAATCAACTTCTGATTACGAGAAAGTATATCCACTTCGTCTGGATGAGAATGGTAAACAGCAATGCTGTGTGCGCTTTGCACCCAGTCCGACCGGCTTTCTTCACATAGGTGCTATTTATACAGCCTTGATCAATCGTCTGTTTGCTGACCATAAGGAGGGAAAGTTCCTCCTGCGCATCGAGGATACGGACCAAAAACGATCCGTGCCCGGTGCAGTTGAAGAAATAGTGACAACCTTTGACTTGTTTAATATAAAAGTAGACGAAGGGGCCACTTCGTCAGACAGCTCCAAAGGAGAATACGGACCCTATTTCCAGTCTCAGCGCAAGGAGATCTATGAAGCCTTCGCCAAAGAACTTATCAGCCGGGGCGATGCCTACCCTTGCTTCTGCAGCCCGGAAGACCTGGAGGAGCTAAGACAGCGTCAAATGGATGAGAAGAGCCCGGTCATGGGTTACGCAGAGTCTGACGCCCGTTGTCGCAGTCTTACAAGTGAAGAACAGATTGCCCGCATAGAAGGCGGAGACGATTATATTATCCGCCTGCGTTCACGAGGTAGTCATGAGCAAACGCGGGTTTTCATTGACGGACTGCGCGGCGAGCTTGAGATGCCGGTGAACAACCAGGATATTGTCATCATCAAGGCTGACGGACTGCCGACATATCACTTTGCTCATTCCGTAGATGATCACCTCATGCGCACCTCGCATGTAATTCGTGCTGATGAATGGATCTCTTCACTGCCGATACATGTTGAGCTTTTTGAGATCCAGGGCTTTGACCTGCCGGAGTTCATTCATCTAAGTCCTATCCTGAAGCAGGACGGCAACTCTCGCCGCAAACTGAGCAAGCGTCTTGACCCGGAGGCCAAGGCCAGCTATTACATTGAAGTTGGGTATCCTCTGCCGGCAGTGAAAGACTATCTGATGAATATCGCCAACTCGAATTACGAGGATTGGCGCCGTGATAATCCTGATGCCGATATTGTCGACTTTCCATTTGATATCTATAAGACGAGCGTCTCAGGCGCACTCTTTGATTTCGACAAACTGGGAAATATCGCCAAAAAATACGTTGGCAGTATGAGCGAAGAAGAAATCATGACAGCTTACAGCGAATGGCTGCAGGCTGATCTCGATACGGATGAGAACCACGACAGCCGTCAGGTCATGCGGAGCTGGTTACAAGACCGGAGGACAGACTTCGAACACTCCATCACCATCTGGCACGAAGGGCGCCTGGATGTTGCAAAATGGAGCGATATTTACGAAAACTACCCCTACCTTTATGACAGATCTTTCAGCGTACGTGTGCCGCAAGTGCCTGAGGATTTTATAGAGCAAAAAAACGAAGTCATCAGTATCCTCAAAGCTTATTTGAACAGTTATGATCACAGTGATGACAACAGCAGCTGGTTCGGAAAGATACGGGAGATAGCGGTTCAATTCAATTACGCTGCAAAACCCAAGGATTTTAAAAAGAATCCTGACCAGTACAAGGGTTCAATCGTACACGTTTCATCTTATATCCGATTCGCCATCACCCATGCCTTGAATACACCTGACCTCCACAGTATGATCTGCTTTATCGGTGAGGAAGAAATGAGATTGCGGGTGGAGAAAATGATTTCAATTTTCAGTGATTTATAAAAAGGAGAAGGGGACCGTGAGCAGAGAAGAGTTTCAGGCGCTTCTTGATTATAGTGTTGAAGAGGCAAGGACCGTCCTCTTGCAGGGGAAGGTAGCAGATTATATTCCGGAGCTGAAAAAGGCACCTGCTGAACAGCTGGGCATTGTGCTGACCGACCTTGAAGGCCATATCTATGCCAGCGGCGATACAGACCGGCCTTTTACCATTCAAAGTATCGTCAAGGTTTTCGCTCTGCTGTATGCCCTGGAACATTTTGGCCCTGATCTTGTTTTTGAAAAAGTAGGCATGGAGCCTTCGGGGGCATCTTTTATGGAAATGACTACTTTATCGGACTTTTCCAACAAGCCCAGCAACCCGTTGATTAACGCCGGAGCGATCGTAGTTGCATCCATGATTTCTCAAGAGATAGAATTTGATCACTTTCTCGAATATATCAGCGGCCTCTGTGCCAGCAACGGTCTCAAAGTAAATGAGGCCGTTTTTCTTTCAGAATTAGATCACAGCGAACGCAACCACGCTCTGGCCTGGGAGCTTAAGCGCCTACGTTTGCTGACAAACAATCTGGATGAATCACTATGGTTTTATACACGTGGTTGTGCGGTAGAAATGACAGCACGTGAATTGTCGCGTTTTGCTGTGATTTTGGCCAACGGCGGCTATGATCCGTTGACAGGTGAACAGAAGGTGGATGCCGAAGTTGTCAGGATCACACTGACCCTGCTTTTTACCTGCGGACTTTATAATGGTACCGGTGAATTTGCAGTGCGTATCGGCCTCCCGGCCAAGAGTGGTGTCGGTGGAGGGATATTGGCAGCTGCCCACCAGCGTTTCGGTATTGGGGCCTATGGCCCGTCGCTTGATATTTACGGTAACAGTATCGGCGCAATCAAGGTGCTGAGCGAGCTGTCGGAGAAATTGGACTGGCATACTTTTGCCTGGAATGAATAAATTGACACCTCGGGAAGAGGTGCATACAATGACTGAAAGTTTGTTAATCTATTTAAAATTAAGTAAGACAGTCAGACGGTGATTTTGAAGAGTTAAGCAGAAAACAGTTTAGTTTTTTAGTTGAGGAGAGACATAGTTTAATGAAGACAAAGTATATTTTTGTAACAGGTGGAGTTGTATCAGGTTTGGGGAAGGGGATTACAGCTGCAGCGTTGGGTCGTTTGCTCAAAGCGAGAGGCCTGAATATCCGTAACCAGAAACTTGACCCCTATATTAACGTTGATCCTTCATTAATGAGTCCCACCCAGCACGGTGAAATATTTATAACTGAGGATGGTGCAGAGAACGATCTGGATATAGGTCACTACGAGCGCTTTACCGATGTAAATCTGACTGCGGAGAGTGATATTACTTCCGGTCAGGTTTATCTTAATGTCATCAGCCGTGAACGCGCCGGCAAATATGGCGGCGGTACCGTACAGGTTGTTCCTCATATTATTGATGAAATCAAAGACCATATTTATAAGGTCGGCGCTGAAGATGACGTTGACGTTGTTATCTCCGAAATCGGCGGCACAGTCGGCGACGTGGAAGGTCAGCCATTTCTGGAGGCAATTCGCCAGGTTTCTTATGATGTAGGACGTGAGAACTGCCTTTTCATTCATGTTACGCTTTTACCGTATTTGAAAAAACCCGGAGAGATCAAGACCAAACCAACCCAGCACAGTGTAAAAGAACTGCTCTCTTACGGAATTCAGCCTGATATTCTCGTTTGTCGCACAGAGAAGGTGATGACATCAGAGATTCGCAACAAACTGGCACGCTTTTGCAACGTCCGCTTCGACTCCGTTATTCAAAACATCGACTGTGGTTCTGTTTATGAGTTGCCCCTGGTTTTGGAAGAAGAGGGACTGGCCAATGTCGTTTGTGAACGCTTGCAGATTGCCCAAGGTGTTGAGCCGGAACTCGGTGATTGGATCCGCTTGCTCGAAATGACCCGTGCTAAACGCATGCCGATTAAAATTGCTTTGGTCGGGAAATACACCGAATTGCATGATGCCTACTACAGTGTTTTAGAAGCCATGGAGCATTCTGCTGTCGGCCTGGGACTGGACGTGAAAATTAACTGGGTAGAGAGTGGGCTGCTCGAAGGTGTTTCCGATGAAGAAGTTGCCCGCTATCTGGGTAGTCCTGCCGGCATTATTATCCCCGGCGGTTTCGGACCAAGGGGCATGGAAGGTATGATTCGTGCAGCCCAATATGCCAGAGAGGAAAAGATCCCCTTCTTCGGCATTGGACTAGGCATGCAGATGGGCGTGGTGGAGATTGCGCGAAACCTGGCCGGCCTGGACCAGGCACATACTGACGAAGCAGAAGTTCCCTGTCAGGACGTCTTCTTTTTTGACAATCTGACGGAGGAGTACCGTTCGCGCATTAAGGAGATCAATTTCGGTGATTTGCCCATGGTGAGCGGAGCACGTGAGATTGATATTGAAGAGGAAAGTATGCTACACGCCGTCTATGGCAGTAACAAAGTTTCAGAAAGACACCATCACCGCCGCGAGTTCAACCCTGCCTACATGACTCCTCTGGCTTCAACCGGCCTCAGGATGAGTGGAATCAACAGTGAGTCGGGGAGAGTTGCAGCAGTGGAATTGCCTGATCATCCGTTCTATGTCGGCACCATATTCCACCCGGAGTTCAAGTCAAGACCGACAAGACCGCACAGCTTATTTCATGCATTTTTAGAAAGTGCGCTCAAGCACAGTAAAGGAGAATAAGATGGCAAAGATAGATTCCGAATTATCAAGAACTTTTAGTGAGTACCTCCTGCTTCCTAATCTTACAACTCGTGAGACGAATACGGAAAACGTGTCGCTGGTCACCCCTCTGATAAAGTACAGAAAAGGTGAAGAAGAGTGTCCGATTCAATTGAACATCCCTATGGTCTCGGCCATTATGCAATCCGTATCCGGTGATCGTATGGCCATTGCTCTGGCGCGTTCCGGAGGTTTGGCCTTTGTTTTCAGCTCACAGCCGATCGAGTCACAATGTGACATGGTGGTCCGGGCAAAGAAGTATAAAGCTGGTTTTGTCGGAAGCGACAGCAATCTGAAACCTGACGACAAGCTGTCGGATGTCTTGAAACTCAAGGAGAAAACAGGCCACTCAACTGTGGCAATTACCGATGACGGCAGTGCTAACGGCAAGCTTGTCGGTATAGTTTCGAGCCGTGATTACCGGGTTTCCAGATTGTCCCGTGAGACTCCTGTATCCGAATTCATGACACCCATATCCGATGTTGTCTACGGCGAAGAAGGTATTACACTTTCAGAAGCCAATGACATCATCTGGGATCATAAAATAAATCAACTACCTATTCTGGATAAAGAAGGGCGCATGGTAGCTTTTGTTTTCCGAAAGGACTACGACAGGCATAAAGAAAACCCTGCGGAGTTTCTGGATGCCCACAAACGGCTGATGGTGGGTGCGGGCATCAATACCCATGACTATATGGACCGGGTGCCTGCACTGATAGAAGCAGGTGCCGATGTCCTGTGCATCGACTCATCCGACGGCTTCAGTGAATGGCAGAAAGATACCTTAGACTTCGTTCGCAGTAACTATGGTCCCGACTTTCCGGTCGGAGGCGGCAATGTCGTCGACGCAGAAGGCTTCCGTTATCTGGCCGATGCCGGTGCTTCCTTCATTAAGGTGGGAATAGGAGGCGGGTCCATATGTATAACACGTGAGCAAAAAGGTATCGGCAGGGGGCAGGCTTCAGCTTTATTGGCGGTCGCTGAGGAACGTAACCGCTACTTTGAGGAAACAGGTGTCTATATACCGCTTTGTTCTGACGGCGGTATTGTTTTCGACTATCATGTGGCACTTGCTCTGGCCATGGGAGCCGACTTTGTCATGTTGGGCCGCTACTTTGCCCGCTTTGACGAAAGCCCCGGGCGAACCCTGTCAGTGAATGGCAACTATGTCAAGGAGTATTGGGGTGAAGGCTCGGAGCGTGCCAGGAACTGGCAGCGTTATGAAACAGTCGGAGATGACGGTCAGATGCTATTTGCTGAAGGCGTAGATTCCTACGTGCCTTATGCCGGCAAATTGAAAGACAATGTTGATACGAGCCTGGCCAAGGTAAGTGCCACCATGGTTTCATGTGGTTCTTTGACCATAGATGAATTTCAGAAGAAAGCCCGGCTTGTTGTGGTATCTCCAACCAGTATTGTCGAGGGCGGTGCCCACGACGTAATACGCAAAGATAGCTAATAGCAAGGTTTTCTGCAAAAAGAGGGCTGGTATGGTATCCTTCCCTAATGGCAACGTCCACTATATAAATAAAGGAATTAACTGAATAGAAAAACAGGGGGAGCATCTATGGCTGAAAAAGCATACGAACTAACCTATAACGGATTGAACGAATTACATGCCGAGCTGGAAGATCGCAAAACCAGAGTAGCTGCAGATATCGCCGATCGCTTGAAACAAGCCCGCGAATTCGGTGACATCTCTGAAAACTCTGAGTTCGAGGAAGCGACACAGGCCAAGGCAGATAACGAAATCCGGATCCATGAAATTGAGACAATCCTGAAAAACGCTACAGTCATTGAAGAAAAGCGTGTCAGTAAAACACGTGTCAGTCTCGGCGGACAGGTGCTTTTGCGTGACGAGGAGACCGGGGATGAGGAGACCTATCTGATCGTCGGTGCTCAGGAAGAGGATGTTTTTAATGGCAAATTATCTAATGAATCTCCGGTTGGTTCTGCACTGATCGGCAAGCAGAAGGGTCATGTGGCTGAAGTTAAGACTCCATCCGGAATGCTTAAGTACAAAATCATTGATATTTCATTGCCTAAAGGAGTACACAATAATGACAAATGATCAGCTGGCACAGGATGCAGCTACAGAAATATCCGATCAGGAACAGGTAAGACTGGATAAACTGGAACAATTAAGGGCCGCCGGTGAAGACCCATATTTGATTACCAAGTGTGATGTTTCACATCATGCTCAGGAAATTATCGATAATTTTGACGAACTCGAAGAAGTGACTGTAACAGTCGCCGGACGCCTTATGAGTAAACGCGGCATGGGTAAAGTCGGTTTCAGTGATTTGCAGGATACCAGCGGAAGGATTCAGATTTTCAGTAAAATCGATGTCCTGGAAGAAGAGAGTTATCAGAAATGGCAGTCGCTCGATATCGGAGATCTCGTCTGGATTGAGGGCCAGGTTTTCCGTACTAATAGGGGAGAGATATCCGTTCGTAATACGGGTTGGAAGCTGCTGAGTAAATCCTTACGTCCCTTACCGGAAAAGTTTCACGGTCTGCGAGACACTGATACCCGTTATCGTAAACGCTATCTCGATCTGATCGTGAATCCTGATGTGCGTGACACCTTTGTTAAGCGCAGCCTTATTATTCAGACTATTCGCCGGGAACTGATGAACCGTGGCTTTCTCGAGGTGGAAACTCCCCAGCTCAACACTATCGCCGGTGGAGCCGCAGCAAAGCCTTTCGTGACTCACCACAATGCTCTTGATCTCGACCTCTTCCTGCGCATTTCTCCTGAACTCTACCTGAAAAGATTGATTGTAGGTGGCTTTGAACGTGTTTTTGAGATCGGACGCAATTTCCGCAACGAAGGAATGAGCACCAAGCACAACCCTGAGTTCACCATGATGGAACTGTATCAGGCCTATACCGATTATCACGGCATGATGGAAATCACTGAGGATCTGATTGTCAGTGCAGCTCGCGCTGTCTGCGGCGATCTGAAAGTTAACTACCAGGGGGTAGAAATCGATCTTAATCCGCCCTTCCGCCGTCTGACTATGGTTGATGCCGTCATGGAACACGCGGGCATAGATTTTAACGAAATTGCAGATGACGCTGCCGCCCATAGGGTGATGGCCGAACGTGGAGTTCCGGAGGTCCAGCCTGATATGACCAGGGGCGACCTTTTAAACCACTGTTTCGAGCTTTACGCAGAGGAGAAATTGATTCAGCCGACTTTCCTGATCGATTATCCGATTGAGATTTCACCCCTGACCAAGAAGAAACCCGACAGCGACGGTTTGGTAGAGAGATTTGAGCTCTTTATCGGTGGCCGTGAGTATGGTAATGCATACTCAGAACTGAATGACCCCATGGATCAGAAAGAACGCTTTGCTGACCAGATGAAGCGTCATGAAGCGGGAGACGACGAAGCGCAGCTACCGGATGAAGATTTCGTTGAGGCGCTCGAGTATGGCATGCCGCCAACCGGTGGCCTGGGTATCGGCATTGATCGCCTGGTCATGTTTTTAACAGACTCAGGATCTATCCGCGACGTATTACTATTCCCGACCATGCGTCCTCTGAATTAAGACCTATAAATATTTACAATAGAAAGACGCTGCCTGTTAAAAGCAGCGTCTCTTTTCTTTTTAAGAAATTACCCTGTAATCCGGCTAGTCAGAAAGACCGGCCTTCTTATACAAATCTTTTGCTGCTGCAACAAAGTTTTCATATGTCGATGTCGCACCGGAGACAGCGTCAGGGCTGACCTTGTCTAAATTTGTGTTGTTCTTCAGATAGGTATCGAGATAACTTATGACTTCGGAAATATCAGTTCCTGTTTCTGAATACTCAAGCATGGAATCAATATAATCCTGGTCTTCAGACTTTCTCTTGCCCTCGTCGTTGACATAGTCAAAGAAACCATCAACTATTTTGCCATCTTTAACATCGATCCAGGCTTGAACTGCCCAACCATGTTCGTCGAGGTCGCCCTTATACTCGTAACGACCATCCTTTTTCCCTCCACCGCCACATGCTGACAGCACCAGGGACAAAACCATTAATAGTGTCAGCAGGAGTACTGCTGCTTTTTTACGGTTCATGTATTATTCTCCTTCATATTTTAAAGAATGTTTCGGATTATACATATAAAATTAATTCGTTTCAAGCGCAAACAGCACAGATTCACTATGAATTGTATTATTTTTGTTTTTAGCAGACTAGGGTATAATTGTTCAGTATATGAGTATTAATAACAGCAGCAACAACATTAGTCCTGCCTGGCAGGGATTTATCGATAGCTGTCTCGCTTGCCGGGACTGTGAACTGTCTCAAAGCCGACAGAATGTGGTTATCTGGCGAGGCTCCATAGATGCCCCGCTCATGATTGTGGGTGAGGGACCCGGAGCCAACGAAGACAAGCAGGGACTTCCCTTTGTGGGCCGTTCCGGTGAATTGCTTGATACGCTCTTACGCAGCTTTGAGCTGACGGAAGATGATTATCACATTTGCAATATTGTAAAATGCCGTCCGCCGGACAATCGAAATCCCAGGGAAGAAGAAGCCAGGGCCTGTCGGCGCCTGCTCACAGCCCAGATTCGTTTGGTCAAGCCGAAGGTATTTTTGCTGATGGGCGCAACAGCCTACCGCTATTTCACCAGCGGTACTGAGGGTATCAGTAAAGTGCGCGGTAAGTGGATTGAAAGCAACGATTATTTCATAATGCCGACTTACCATCCGGCCTATATACTACGGGATAACAGACGAAAACCCGAACTTTGGCAGGATATTTATGCTGTCAGGCAGAAGTTGACTGAACTGGGACTCAAAGAGCCATTATCTCAAGACTAAAATAGTCTGTATTAAACAGAAGTAGACTGCTAACCACCACAAAAGAAATTGAGGGGGAAAATGAGTCATGTCGAACATGAACACAACCGCAATTGAAGAAAACAGATTCATCGTGCGATCGCCCATGGTTCCCCGTGGTGATCAGCCTGATGCAATAAAATCGCTTGTATCAGGATTGGGTCAGGGGATGAGAGGACAGACTCTTCTGGGTGTTACGGGTTCGGGCAAAACATACACCATGGCAAAAGTTATTGAGGAGACTCAGCGACCTGCTTTAGTCATCGCTCATAACAAGACTTTAGCCGGCCAGCTAGCAGCAGAGTTTACAGCTTTATTTCCTGATAACGCTGTAGAGTATTTCGTCTCATATTACGATTACTATCAGCCGGAAGCCTACATACCCTCGCGTGATATTTATATTGAAAAAGATTCTGCCATTAATGATGAGATTGACCGCCTGCGACACAAAACTACCTCATCACTGCTGGAACGCCGTGATGTAATAGTCGTTGCCTCCGTATCCTGCATTTACGGTCTGGGTGACCCGGACGATTATGAGCATATGAGGATATCGTTGCGTCCCGGCATGCGCATTGACCGTGACATAATTATCTCAGAGCTGGTTCGCATTCAATACCAACGAAATGATTACGAGACAAAGCGCGGCACTTTCCGTGTGCGTGGAGATACACTGGACATATATCCCACTTCGGCAGAGAGCACGCTAATCCGCGTAGTTTTCTTTGGTGACGAAATTGAAGAGATCCGCGAAATTGACGCAATCACCGGACGCACGCTCAGCGGTCGAAATTTCGTAACAATTTTCCCGGCCAGCCACTATACAACTACTGAAATCAAGATGAAGAAAGCAACTGTCTCGATTCAGATTGAGCTGGAGGAGCGTCTGGAAGAACTTCAGAGTGAGAACAAGTTGCTTGAGGCATATCGGCTGGAGCAGCGTACCCGCTATGATTTGGAAATGCTGGCCGAGACCGGCTTTTGCAAAGGAATCGAAAACTACTCACGCCACATGACAGGTCGCCTGCCGGGAGAACCTCCCTACACCTTGCTCGACTTTTTTCCTGACGATTACCTGCTTTTTATCGATGAATCTCACGTGACGATCCCGCAAATAGGGGCCATGTATCACGGTGACCGTTCACGAAAAGAATCGCTGGTTAATTACGGTTTCCGCTTGCCCTCGGCCTTTGACAACCGTCCGCTGAGATTTGAAGAGTTTGAGGAGCGGATGGGGCAAAGTATCTTTGTAAGTGCTACGCCGTCACGTTATGAAGCTGAACACGCAGAACAGGTAGTTCAGCAAGTTATTCGTCCTACCGGCCTGGTCGACCCCGAAATTGTCATCCATCCTATCGATGGTCAGATCGATGATCTGATCGACCGTATCCGCGAGAGAACAGCTGCCGGAGAGCGCAGTCTGGTGCTTACACTGACTAAACGCATGGCGGAAGATATGACGGATTTCTTGAAAGAAGAAGGACTGGCTGTTGAGTATCTTCACTCTGATATTGTGACGGTTGAGCGTCTTAACATACTAAAAAGACTGCGCCGTGGAGAATTTGACGTTTTGGTCGGTATCAATCTCCTGCGTGAGGGTCTGGACCTGCCGGAGGTTTCTCTGATTGCCATACTTGATGCTGACCGCGAAGGTTTCCTGCGTTCCACCACATCGCTGATACAGATTATCGGCCGGGCGGCTCGTAACGTGAACGGTCAGGTAGTGCTTTATGCCGATACTGTCACCAAGTCCATGGATCAGGCCATAGAAGAAACAAATCGTCGTCGTGAGATACAGACCGCCTATAACGAGAAACATAATATTATTCCCCAAACGATAAAAAAAGACGTCTACGAGCTATATGACACGGTTGTTGAACTGGTCGGAGAGGAAGAGGCATCCGTTATCGAGGATCAGGAAAGCTTTGATGAGCAAATTGCCGGATATCAAAGAGAAGATCTGCGACGTCTGGAGAAGAATTTACAGAAGGCTATGGAATCTTTTGCCAAAGATCTTGAGTTTGAAGAAGCTGCCAAAATGCGTGATCGTCTGATTACTGTGCGGGGCTTGCTGGCCGGACGAAGTAGAATGTAGAGCCTGCAATAGTCCTGTTCGCTGTGATAAACTTTACTTATGGAAAAAAAGCAGAATCCTGCCGTCAATTAGGCTTAATAACAGGTATAGACCATGTCTGCAAAGGAGATACTTATGTCTGATATCATAGCTAAGAAGCGTTACCTCGACTGGACTGAAAACTCGGCTTTTGATGAAGCCACACGTGATGAATTAAAGGCTATCGCCGGAGATAAGGTTCAAATAGAAGACCGTTTTTATCAGGATCTCCAGTTTGGAACTGCGGGTCTGCGCGGCATCATGGGAGCAGGCAGCAATCGGATGAATATCTATACAGTTGCCCGCGCTGCAGCCGGTTTTGCAGAATCTATCAAACAACAGGGCGAGGAAGCAGCCGGTAAAGGTGTTGCTGTTTCTTATGATTCGCGTAATAATTCAAGGCTTTTTGCGGAACTCGCAGCACGAATTTTTGTCAGCAGGGGTTTGACAGTTCATTTTTCTGATGAGCTTAGACCTGTGCCCCTGTTGTCTTTTGCCATACGCTATTTTGACTGTGCCGGAGGCGTAATGATTACAGCCAGCCATAATCCTAAGGAATATAATGGCTTCAAAGCTTTTGCGGCAGACGGAGCCCAGTTGGGTCCTGATGCGGCTGACAGTGTCTCGGCAGAGATGGATAAAATCACAGATTTACCGGGCGTAATTGCCGACAGTCTCAGCATGGAAGAAGCGCGCCATTGTCCGCTCTGGCATGATATGGGTGCCGATCTTGATGCAGCTTACGATGAAGCCTTGCTGCAGATCTCTTTGCAGGCTGATCTTGTAGCAGAGTATGCGGATATACCCATTGTTTATACACCTCTTTACGGGGCCGGCAACAAACCTGTGCGCCGTATTTTAGAAAAAACCGGTTTTAAAAATGTGCATGTAGTAAAAGAGCAGGAGCTTCCCAATGGAAATTTCCCGTCTACACCTTTTCCCAATCCCGAGTTGCCGGAAACACTCAACCTGGCGATCGAACTGGCAAAAGAGCTCAAAGCCCCTCTGGTTATGGCTACTGATCCTGATGCTGACCGTGTAGGTATAGCTGTTCCTAAAGAAGATGGCAGCTATTACACTTTGCTGGGCAACGAAATCGGGATTTTGCTGTTGGAATATATTTTAACTACCAAAAAAAATCTGGGGATCCTGCCTGAGAATTCATTCGTCGTCTCATCCATTGTCTCCGGGCGCCTGACCGACAAAATCTGTGCAGCTTATGATTGTGATCTATATCGCGTCCTGACCGGTTTCAAATTCATTGCTGAAGCCATACATGAGCACGAAGATCTGGGTGACGGTAAATTCCAGTTTGGTTATGAAGAAGCATTCGGTTATCTGGCAGGTTCTTCAGTGCGTGATAAAGATGCTGTTGTCTCCAGTATGCTTTTAGCGGAAATGGCTGCGGTAGCCGCCAAAGATGGCGAAACACTCCTGGATCGGTTGAATCGCATTTATGCTGTTTACGGCTATGCCGCTGAGAACACTGTGTCAATCGTGCGCGAAGGGAAAAGCGGCTCCGAAATGATCAAAAACACAATGAGTGAACTGCGCAGTGATCCCTTTGATAAATTCCACGCCTTGCCGATCGAAAACCTAAGTGATTTTGAAAAGCTGATCAGGATTGACGTAGCCAGCAATGAAGAAACTGTTTTAGATTATGATCAGAGCAATGTTTTGCTATATGAGATGGAAGGCATCGATTTTTTCTGTATCCGGCCCTCCGGCACAGAGCCGAAGATCAAGATCTATTTTGGATGTTACGCCGACACCCAAGAGGAATGTGATAAAAACCTGGAGCTTCTGTCCGAAACAGTGCTTCATAGAATAGAATGCCTGATGGGAAAAGATGCTTAACTCCTGATGACTTTTACACACCTGCATCTTCATACTGAGTACAGTTTGCTCGACGGTGCTATTCGCATCGCTGATCTGCCGGCGCGCTTAAAAGAACTGGGCATGGATGCCTGTGCCATAACCGATCACGGAGCCATGTACGGAATTCTTGATTTTTACCGCAGCATGCGAAAAGAAGGCCTCAAGCCAATTATCGGTTGTGAAGTTTATGTGGCACCGAGAAATCATGATGATAAAGATGCCGCTTTTGACCGCGATCCATATCATCTGATCCTTCTGGCGGAGAACAACCGGGGTTACCATAATCTAATCAAGTTGGTATCGAAAGGCTTTATCGACGGATTCTACTACAGACCACGCGTAGACCGTGCCTTGCTGGAAGAATATCATGAGGGTTTGATCGCTCTTACTGCCTGCCTCTCAGGTGAAGTACCGCGAAAGATTATGCGGGGACAGCTCGAAGAGGCCAGGGCTACAGCCCTGTTTTATAAAGAACTGTTCGGTGCTGACAATTACTTTTTCGAAGTCCAGGACAACAAAATCCCTGAACAGAACGAAGTAAACTCGCAGCTGATCCGATTGTCAAAAGAACTGGATATTCCCTTGCTGGCAACTAATGACTGTCATTACCTTAATAAGGGCGATGATTTCGCGCATGAAGTTCTGCTTTGCATGCAGACAGGGAAAAAGATGACTGACCCTGATCGTATGCGCATGAATTCAGATAGTTTCTACCTCCGTTCTCCGGATGAAATGGCTGCCTCGTTTTCACATATTCCCGAAGCAGTAACCAACACGGTGAAAATAGCGGAACGTTGTAATGTTGAGCTTGAATTCGGTCAGATTTCTCTGCCGCATTTTGACACAGGCTCAGACGAAAATGGCCGTGAAATGCTGGAACGTCTTTGTCGGGAGGGTTTGGAAAAACGCTTGCAAAGACGACCTACCGATATCCCACGCACGGATTATGAAGAGCGGTTAAAGCGTGAAATAAATGTAATTTCCAGCATGGGTTTTGTTGATTACTTCCTGATTGTCTGGGACTTTGTGCGGTTCGCCCGTGAACAAGGCATTGCAGTCGGACCCGGACGAGGTTCCGGAGCCGGTTCTCTGGCAGCCTATACACTCTTTATAACTGACCTTGATCCTCTGAAGTATGACCTCTTGTTTGAGCGTTTCCTCAATTCTGAGCGCGTCAGCCTGCCGGATTTTGACATCGATTTTTGCTATGAGAGACGTGGCGAGGTTATCGACTATGTAACAGAAAAATACGGACAAGATCATGTGTGCCAGGTGATAACCTTCGGCACCCTTGCTGCAAGGGCGGTGATACGTGACGTGGGACGAGCTCTCGACGTGCCTTATCAGGAGACTGACCGTATTGCGAAAATGGTTCCTAACGTTCTCAATATAACCCTGAAGCAGGCCCTGGAGCTTAATCCTGATTTAAAGAAATCCTATCAGGAGGATGAATGTACCAAACAAATTATTGATTTGGCGAAAAAATTTGAAGGCATGCCACGACACGCATCTACCCATGCTGCAGGTGTGATTATTGCCGGTAAGGCGGTTGATGAAATTGCACCCCTTGCGCGTAATGATGAAGCTATTGTGGTTCAGTTTACCAAGGATGATATCGAAGATGTCGGCTTGCTCAAGTTCGACTTTCTCGGCCTGCGCACCCTTACTGTTTTACAGGAATGCAGCGAGCTGGTGAAGAGGAATTATGATCAGATAATTGATTTTGACAGCATAACCTATACTGATCGCGGAGTTTTTGACATGATCGGCCGAGGTGATACCATCGGTGTTTTCCAGCTGGAGAGCAGTGGCATGACACAGTTCATGAAAGAACTTAAGCCAAGCAACTTTGAAGACATAGTAGCAGGTGTCGCACTATTTCGTCCCGGACCGATGCAGGAAATACCGCGTTATGTTGAAAGTCGTCACGATTCCAGCAAGATCCATTACGATCACCCCTTATTGGAAGCAATTCTGGAAGTGACCTACGGTGTCATTGTCTATCAGGAACAGGTCATGCGCATAGTGCGTGATGTTGCAGGATTTTCTTTGGGCCAGGCTGACAATGTACGTCGCGCCATGTCAAAAAAGAACCCCGAAGTCCTCGCCGGATACCGTAATCTTTTTTTAGATGGTGGCTGTGATGAAACCGGCAACGAAGTGAAAGGGGCTGTTGCAAATGGTGTACCGCGCAAAGTCGCTTCTAAAATATTTGACGACGTGCAGTCCTTTGCCGGCTATGCTTTTAATAAATCACATGCTGCGGCCTATGCTGCTGTCGCCTATGATACAGGCTGGTGCAAGTATTACTATCCCGTAGAATACATGGCAGCTTTACTCAATTCTTATCTGGGAAATTTGGACAAGGCCAGTGTTTACGTTCGTGCTGCCGAGGCCATGAACATTGCAGTTTTGCCACCTGACGTCAATCACAGTTCAGCGCGTTTCACCACTGAGAACGGTTCCATTCGCTTTGCTCTGGCTGCTGTGAAAAATGTCGGCCAGGAAGCTGTAAATGAGCTGGTCAGGGAAAGGGAGGAGAACGGCCCCTTTGTTTCATATGGTGATTTCCTGCGTCGCTGCGGCAGCCTGAGCCTTAACCGCAAGATGATTGAAAGCCTGGTTCGTTCTTCGGCCTGCGACAGGTTCAATATATCCCGTTCAAAAATGATTGCTGTGATCGATCCCTATATGGATCAGGTGCAGGCTTCCCAGCGCAACAAGATGGATGGACAGCTCTCCCTCTTTGACTTTGTTGAAGAGGAAAGTCTGGCTGTGGCAGAGCCGGATTATCCCACTGTACCTGAGTTCGGCCAGTCGGAACGCCTGGCTATGGAAAAAGAGATGCTGGGGCTTTATGTCAGCGGGCACCCGCTGAAAGAATATGAGCCTGCCTTCTCTCGTCTGCCGCTGAGCTCGGCCCTGGATCTGGCTGATTCTGCCCAGAATACTGCCGCCATCGAAGATTTTACGTTTATTGACGGACCCGGACCGGAATTCAGGAAGGACAGCTTACAGGACGGAGACCCCCTCATTGTAGCCGGTCTGGTGATTGCTGAGCGCGTCTTGCTGACCAAGCGGAACGAACGCATGGCCTTCGTCACTATAGAGGACGCAACGGGCAGTTTTGAATTAATTGTATTTCCACGTGTATTTGAAGAATCACGTGAACTCTTGCGAGAGAATGAGGTTTTGCTGATCTCAGGCAGCCTGTCATTGCGTGAAGATGAAGATCCTAAAGTGATCGCGGATAAAATTATGCTCCTGCAGCCGGACTGTGAACGCTTGCCGGACGAGATGAGAATGGGGCGTCCGCGAAAAGGCAGAAATAAGGCGTGCCCTGCTCCTACAGCTTTACCTGAACGAAAAGCTGACCTCCGGCCGAAAGAGACTGAAGCCCGGCCTTTTGTCAGCGAAACTGATCCCGTCATCTACCCGGATCAGCAAAAAAATGAACCATCCGATCATAATATGTCTTTGGTGATTCGCTGTCCGGAAACTCCGTCCGACTTATTTATCGATGCAGTCAGAGCAACATGTTCTTATTTCGGCGGTTCAATGCCGGTTTACATTTTTGCTGAAAAAGAAGGCATGATTTTGGACGAGGTCGCACTTCCTTCAGTGGCCGCTGATTCTGAAACAATAGCTATCCTTTGCCGACGTTTCGGATCAGACAATCTTTGCCTTATCTGACTTGAATTTTGCCTTAATAGTATAGAATGTTTAAGACAACAGTTATAATCTTCAAGAGTTGAATATATAGGAGACAATATGGAAGAGGAACTACTTTCAAACAAAGAATTGAAGCGGAAAAAGACCATTGCCATTCTTACTTCCGGTGGTGACGCCCCGGGAATGAATGGGGCTATACGGGCTGTCACCCGGACAGCAATTAGTGCAGGCTACAACGTCCTTGGAGTAAGGCGCGGTTACCATGGCTTATGGCGCGGCGATATTATCGATCTGGACAGCCGGTCCGTATCGGACATCTTGCATAGAGGTGGTACCTTCCTGATGACAGCGCGCAGTGATACTTTTGCGACTGAAGAAGGTTTGGATAAGGCTGTCGGTATGACGGAAATTTTCAATATAGATGTGCTCGTTGCTATCGGTGGCGACGGTACTGCCCGCGGCGCCAAATCTTTAGCCGACAAGGGCGTACCGGTAATTGTAATACCTGCAACTATTGATAATGATATCGGAGCCACGGAATACTCACTTGGTTTTGATACAGCTCTTAATACCGCCATTCAGGCTATCGATAAGTTGCGTGATACTGCTTCTTCACATGAACGTTGTTCGGTTGTCGAGGTAATGGGCAGAAAATCCGGTTATATCGCTTTGGGTGTCGGTGTTGCATCCGGAGCGGAAGTACTGCTTGTGCCCGAGGAAGATTTCGATTTTGATGATGACATTATGCTCACCCTGATCAAAGACCGCAATGCAGGGAAACGGCATTATATTGTGGTCATGGCTGAGGGTGTGGGGAATGCTTCCGATATGGCGAAGCTAATTGAAGAGAGAACCGGTATAGAAACCCGTTCAACCCAGCTGGGCTATTTACAGCGTGGCGGTGCACCCAGTTTCCGTGACCGCTGGATCTCTTCTTTGATGGGCGTCAGGGCGGTGCAGGCAATAATCGATGGCCGGCTTAACCGTATGATAATCCACAAAAACGGGGACTGTAATGACATGGACCTGGCGGAAGCACTGGCCACCGGGAAGCGATCCCTCGAAGATTCTCTCGAGATGGCTGATACAATTACAATCTAGCGAATGAGCAGGAAAGATATGGCTGAAGAGGAAAAGGGAAAGAAAGAAAAACTTAGTTTCGTGCCTAATGTGCCGAACATTCTTACCATGATTCGCATGATTGCTATCGTGCCCTTAGTGATTTTGCTGAGCAAGTGGCCCGTGCATCGGACCTTATCACTCATCTTGTTTTTGGCCATCTGGCTGACAGATATGCTTGACGGCTATATCGCCCGCACTTACAACCAGATAACCGACTTCGGCAAATTGTTCGACCCTCTGGTAGACAAGCTTTTCCAGACTGCTGTGGCAGTTACCATGGCAGCGATCGGACGCCTGCCGATCTGGGTGCCTTGCTTCATTATCTGCCGTGAAACATTGATGATTGTAGGCGGCTATCTCTTGCTGAGAAATTATGAAATGGTCGTCTACTCGGATATTTTCGGTAAACTTGCAACTGTATTTTATGTGATGGCTTTAACCCTGCTCTTCTTTATTCCTGATGAGCCGGCCTGGATCAGACATGTCATATTTATTCCGGGAACTGCATTGTCTGTGGTAGCAACACTGAATTATGCAAGAAAAAACATCGATAATATCAAAAGCAGAAATAAATCTACAGCATGATCTCCAGAAGCTTACGAAAATTAGAATTTCCCGCCATTAT
>WPCI01264284.1_pt1 | contig 58688 bp, 50 predicted proteins | sample 5399871 | NCBI WGS metagenome assembly WPCI01 (sample SAMN12869469, study PRJNA574797) | sludge metagenome | isolation source: wastewater treatment of pH7 | place: China:Beijing | collected 2019-05-20 | reverse complement strand
GAGCAACTGGAGCAGCTGCTGGCCTGGAACATCAAACTGGAAACGCCTGCCCAGATCAGGACAGCACAGCCTACCTGAGCCGCCGCTTAGTATTCACGGGGTAAGAACGTTCGGCAAGGGGGCGATTTAGTAGCGCTTACTCAGCTGTCGGCACACTGGTAGAGCGAACCAGTGGTTATCTGATGCTGGTCAAGATGCACGATGCTACGGCAACATCTGCCGTTCAGGGGTTCAGCGCAGCCTTGAACAAGATCCCCTTGCCGGGGCGTAAAAGTATGACCTATGACCAAGGGCGCGAAATGACGCGCCATGCTGAAATCACTCAAAAAACTGGGGTAGCGATTTACTTCTGCGACCCGCACAGCCCCTGGCAGCGAGGCAGTAACGAGAACATCAACGGACTGATCAGGCAGTACCTGCCCAAGGGCACAGACTTGTCGGTTTACAGCCAGGAGGAACTGGATGAGATCGCATTTTCGCTGAACCGCAGGCCCAGAAAACGCTTTGGCTTCCGGTGCCCAATTGAGGTATTTACTGAAGTGATGCAAAAAGAAATGGCACTATGCGAGAATGGCCAGCCGTCAATTCATTAACTGTGTTGCACTTGGATTTAGAATCCGCCGATACTTATACTCTAACGAGAACGACCGGCAAGAATAGAAATGCTTCCACAATCATTTGGATTGTCAAAAGACGCAGTGCCATGCACATACTCTGTAAGAGTTCTGCCAATCAATTTAACCTGTTCTTTTTCCGTAGTGATAAAACCAAATGGAACAGTCACAGGCAAAGTTTCTGGCTGCGACAAATGGTAAACAACAACAGCGACCTTATCTTCAAGGTAAAGAATTTCTACATTTCCACCTAAAAAACCTTCTATCAAACCTTTGGCAATTTTGTGATTACGATCAAGATCTCTTTTCCAATCATGAGCTGTCCTAGAATCTGAGGCATCAGAAACTGGCAAATACAGGATAGGATTGTAACGTTTCGTATTTTCAGAGGTTGCTCCTTTAATCAGCCTATCCAAACATGATGTAAACCGGTTCGTTTTAGCCCAAAACGGATTTGAAGGCGCAACCCAAAATAGATTTCGTGTACTTTGGTCTTTTCCCTCGTTGATATGACTTAACGGCGACACAAGTGTTTTTTCAAGAAGATGCCAATTGCTCTCTAAATAAACAGGACCAAGAAACGTTTTTCTTTTAGAGTCTTGATACTCCTCGTGCTTTTTAATCTCCTCTAAATAATCAGGCCTAAGCACTTTGCGATTAGAGTCAAACAATTTTAAGCTTTCTCCATCGCCTAACGCAGTCATAGACTTAAAAATATCTATCATATTACTGCCGGTAGAGGCTCTATCCAGCTCGCCTGCAATTAGTTCATGCACAATATCAGAACTAATCAGTTCATCATAATCAGACCACTCAACCGATTCACCATCGATATTCATCTTGAAACCAGTAGTTAGTCGTAACGGAAACTGCCCTAATCTATCAACAGCATTAACCGTATAAACACTAGGACGCTCCTTCCCTTGTTGAGCCTGTATATTTCTCAAAAACCCTTTGTCAAGAACTTGATTAAACTGGCTCTGAAAGTGTTTCTCTACCAAGCTCTCACTTTGAGACAAGTTATTACTATCAACATCAATAGATATACCCCAACCCCAATTAGCTTGCCTAGCCGGATTATTTACACAGCTAAAAGTCGCCAAATCAAACGATAAAGTAGCTGCGCTATCTTGTACCACAGAGAGTTGGGGAAGTTGCCCCAATTCAGAAAAGTAACCCATTGACTTCTCAGTTAAAGTTAATCGCCCATTAGCAGATAAGGTTAACTCGCCTCTCTGAACCAAATCAGAAACAGCTTCGTCTGTTTCATGGCGACTGAAACCAAAGTAAGCTGAAATTTGATTTTTTGTCATTGGTGCAAGATGTATCAGCCTGAGAACAAACTCTCGAACAAAAGGAAGCCCTTTCTGCGACATGTAGGAAAATTGAATATTGAACCTCTGCGCCAAAAGAAGGAAGTCAATTTCATGATACACCACATTTTCATCACACATAACTTCGGTCCTTCAAATTATTTAGCAACAATAAATTTATAACTGTCGTCATTAGCATGCTCTTCCATGTAGTCAATCACCCTCCCCAGCGAAAAATCTTTATTCTTTCCCTTCCATATATCAGCATTACCAACAATGAGGAGTCTATCCATTGCACGAGACATAGCAACATTTATACGGTTAGGTGTTCTTAAAAATCCGGTAGTATGATGCTTATCTGCACGAGTAATAGATACTATTATCACTCTATTTTCTTTACCCTGATAACTATCGACAGTGTCTATTTTGACGAGCTCTTTGAAACCATCAGCCCACACCTCTTGATTAAACTTTTGTCTTATCAATCGCTTCTGCTCTGCATACATACAAATTACGCCGATAGCAGCCTCATCTTTGGTGACCAGGTCTGACAATTCAGCAACAAAATCAGAACAATCAGAAATTTGCTTCAATATGGAAATAATCTGATCTGCCTCACAGCGATTATAAATACTCGCACCTCGGTCGCTGGAGTGATAAGATTTTTGTCCCAAACCTGAAGTGTCTAGCCAAGTTGTAGTCGCCTGCACAACTTGGGGACCATTCTTGTAAATCTCAGGAATAACACGATTTCCATTTTTAAGTTTTCCATTGTAAAAAGTATGAGATACCAAATCACCGATGGCTGGTGCCATACGATATTGCGTTAACAGAGCTGCGCTTGCTTGCTGCCCATACAGTGAATTAAATGCACGTTCAAAATCACTTCGAAGCAATTCATCCATCTCTGCATTTGAGCTTGTAAGGCCAAGCTTTCTAGCCAAAGCTTTCTTATGCTCATCGGAATATAAAGGTGGTAACTGTAGATGATCTCCGACTAGAAGCACTCGCTTTGCTGATTGCATTGCAATAGCCAACTCACTTGCAATAGACCTTGCTGCCTCATCGATAATTACCCAGTCATAAACATTGTCCTGGATACCGATATGGCCTTGTCCGATACCAACACAGGTTCCAGCCACAAGCTGTCTGGAACGCGCATAAAATTCGTCAAGATTTACTCTCTCTCCAGATAACGCATCCTGCATATCCCTTGAAATCTTGGCCAAAGCCCTTACACGTCGTTCTTCATCTGGTCGTACGCCATACTCTGCACAAAGATTAGATATCAGATTATTCTTTGCATCGTTAATTTTTGATTCCGCACTGAGGTTTATACCGTAATCAACTAACAGTGCATCCCGAATATCACGGTCAAGATTTATCGCAACATTTTTTAATTGTTTTATTTCCTGATCGCTATATCTTTCTGCTGCATTTGGGCTTTCCAAATCATTTAAAAGCTGCTCAAGACGGTCTATCCTATTAAAAAGCTTAAGTTCAGCCTGCACTACACCCGAAATAAATTCCGACTCTAAGCCAAAAGCCTCACCAAGAGATTCAACCCTATACTTTATTTCCGCATTGAACAACTCGCGCTTTTCTGTTGTAATAGCATTTGAATAAACATCCTTAAGACCTGCGGAAACAGCACCCTCACGGTTGCTAAATCTAACGACCTCAAGGGTTGTATTTAGGCGAGCGCAGTGCCTCCTGATTCGTTCTGCTGCGGTATTCACTGCTTCGTGTGATTGGCTAACTAATAAAATTCGTTGCGCACTTTGCTTTTCGACCAAATAATGAACAAAAGCAGCAATAAATTCAGTTTTCCCTGTGCCCGGCGGGCCTTGCAGCAATGAAAGAGGGCCGTTATTGACCAGCTTAGAAAATGCTTCACGTTGCTGCTCATTTAAGCTTATTTTATTACCATGCGCATCTTCTCGATCATACCGCTCAAAGTCTTCATCACTTACACTAATACCATACTGTTTAGGCTCTTGATTACAAGAAGGATCAAACAAGTCTATCAAATCGGGTATTGCCCCTTCTCTATCTAACAAACGTTCCAAGGCTCGCTTGCGTTTTAGATAAGATGCGCGATCTTGCTTGCTTCTGAAAAATATTATTTCGCCTTCATTCAATCGATTAATAGTTCTAGGCCTAATATTTTTTATTCTAATCTCATTAAGAGCAGATTTCTTTAGCAGCACATCTCCAACAGGGCGCTCAACTCCACTTTTATCTACCTGAAAGGCCTCAACCTCGTCAGCACTATTGAACCCACCTAATGGATCTATATCATTACTGTAAGGAATAGATATTTCATTGTGACTATTTTCTATCCACTCAATTTCGCCATTTATTTCTATATTTGGGTGAGACTCAGTTTCAGTATCCAAAACTGCGCGCCATAACTTAACAGTAGGAATCCCTAAAGCTTTTGGCCCTATGTGTTTTTCTTTTTGTTGCTCAAGTTTTGCAAATGCCTCTTTTAACTGAAGGGTCAAAGGATCAAGCTCTTCTTGCTCTTTTTCGGGCTCTAGCGCCAAGTCTATTGATCGTACAAAATCTTCGTCATTTTTAAGCAAGGCACTCAATTCTGTTAAATCATGCGTGCGGCCAGGATTTATCTTAATAGCTGATTCAATTTCAAACTGACACTCATCTATATCCTGCTTCCTGACCGAACTTCTAATTGAAGGCGGAAATGCAAACATGAATGATTTTTCTTCATTATTGAAAATCGCTCTAAATCGGCCACCAATGCCATAAAAACTGACTCTTGCTTCTTTAGGTCCTTTCGTGCTTTTTTCAATTTTAACGTACAGCCGCCCATTGTCTGGAAGTATTGTTACAGCCTCGTCAACATCCCTTACATAAACTTCTATTATCCTCTGCTCTCTAGATACTTTCTTATTTTCTAAAGATTTTTTAAATCGCGCCAATCCCTTAAATCCAAATTCAGGATCTTTCAGCTCTACACAAACCGCCTCGGCAATATATGGGTAGTTATCTGAACTATGCCCCCATGGTATCCCCAGAAGCTCACATGCTATCTTCATTACTGCAAAGTTGTCTCGCTCAAAAGCAGTACAATTATCAATATATTCTGGGCTGTAAGCATGATTTTTAGGCTCTTCCTGGTCTGCAGTGAAGTCCGGAATATCTATCAAGTAAACAGCACGACCTGCCATGTCAACCATCAAGTTGCCAGGATGAAGATCTCCATGAGCAACAGATAATCCATGCAAATGTTCGATAGCAGACACCAACTTGAGTATAAACTCTACTTTTTCATTTTCAGGAATTTCTACCCTATCCCAGGTTTCGCCTTGTACTTGCTCTGTTACCAGATACAAACTGGATGACTTAGATGCTATACCATAATCTAGTATTTTCGGTAAATAAATCGGGCTAACAGAAGACAACCGATCAATTTGTTTAAGGAACTTTGCTACCTGAAAGTTTTTAACCGGGTCATCCCCTGAGCTACCTGCATTTAGCCAAGCTTTTACTAACCTTCCATCAGATACATATACCTCTTTTTCATCTGTTTCTACTATAAAGCTTCCGTCTTCCCTATATTGACGTAAATGGTTAATTGGGTGTCTATATGGCTCTAGTTCTGTATCTTCAAAGGTGGGAATAACTTCTGCTGTAGGCTCTGCTTTTTTAAGTGCATCAAAAAACTGTACAGCAGATTCAAAATCTGCCGCTACTGCATTCAACAAAACCTTTGAATACCAGTTCTTGTCTGCTTGCATATCGTTCTGAATGCTGTTGAGACTTTTTGGCGATATCCGTGTTCCATTAAGAAGATGCCATACCACAAGGCCTAGCGTGTGTACATCTTGTTGAAATGCTGTCAACCTTTCCCTATCAAGCATTTCATGGGCTGTAACCGGACCTACGGATAAACTCCTTCTATAATCCCCAACCGTTCCAAGAGGTTGGTGATAAGCAGAGATAAAACTCGAGAGTGCAATTTCTTTAGCTGGAGATATCCACAGGCTGTGATCAGCAATGTCCCTATGCGCAACCTTTATATCATGTAGATCAGCGAATTTTGCTAGCAATAATTTTGCAACGTTAAGCCGATCTATATCTGAAAATGAAACACCATACTTTCCTATAAATTCATTAAATCTCACATGCCCTGGCGGAAGCTCATACAGTTCAACATACTCTGTCGTTACTTCATCTTGCTGTAAGCTTGTTAATGAACGCAAGCAATGGTTGTACAAATCTCGGTTTTGAAGATTTATACTCTGTAGAACCTCCCTCTCTCTAGAAAGAATCTCGGCCCTACCACTTACTGTGGCTGCTTTATCCCCAGAAAGCTTCTTGAAATTCCACAAGCGCAGCAAAGCATTGCCGCTTGTGTTACTTTCTGGCTTGGCAATATATTCTTTGTATATTTTTTCAGGATGTTGAAAAATTTCTTCTGTAGCTTCGTAGCCGTGTATTCTTAATGCCTTTGCAGCAGTTTGCTTACCTAAAAAAAGCTCATCAAAAATGTAGTGATCTTGCTTCAGTTTCTGCTCATTAGGGTGCGGTCTAAAATAATCATTAAAATTTCTTTGATCAGAAAACTTAAGAAAATCTTGCAATGAAATTGTATGCTGCAGATCCACTTCTGGCAGTTGACTGAAATCTGAATTCCCAGTCATTACAACAAAGAAATAAACTCGCGGCGTATATCCTTTATTACTGAATCGTTGCCTTAACCTGTCTAGCTTTTTTTCCAACATGAATTTTTTCTGGCGCGTTATTGAAACTGGCGAGCGCCCCATATTTCTCTCACCTTGATACCAAGCTTCATTACGCGCAGTAATTTTCTGATGGTTCCAGTCTTTAAGCTCTACAATAATAATATTGCAATGCGTAACAATGACTAGATCAAACTCTCCTTCACGCTTTCCGTCAACAAAGCGAAAGCCAGCATAGCCTTTCCAGGGAAACATCCCGCTCCCGTTGCTAATCCCCAAGTTTTGGAGCTGTGCGCCCAAAGACGCGCCGTTTTTGGCGTTGGATTTGGCCTGAAATGATGATTTTTCAGTGAAAGCTTCCTTGATTTTGTTAATGGCTGTCACTTCGTGCTCGTGCAAGCCACCATCCCAAATTTCTACGTCCAATTTCGTTCCTCGCCACACACAGGTGCTTCAAATTTGAATTTTGGTTTGTCGTGAAACCGTATCGTACAGCCTAAGACCGTTAGCCACCTTCATAGATGGCACAACCTTATCACTACTGCTATCATCAATTCTATTATCACCAGGCTTTTCGAACACATTGCCCATGCCCCATGCTACCCCCTTGAACGCCTCAGCCAGCCAGCGCGAACGCCTCTGGCAGATCGACTTTCTGGCCCGTTTCCGTGGCCAGCTTACCCGGCATGACCTGGCGCAACGGTTCGAGATCGCTCTCTCCAATGCCACGCGGGACTTCACCCTGTACCGCCAGCTGGCTCCGGACAATCTGGACTACGACCACAGCAACAAGGTGTACCGCCGCAGTGCCGGCTTCAAGCCGCTGTTCAGTTACGACCGGGAACACACCCTGCAAGCCCTCAGTCTGGGCCAGAGCATTGGCCTGGACACCTGCCAGCAGCCAATCCTGGTAGACGCAGCAAGCAACCTGAACCAGCCGGATCTGGATATTCTTGCCACTGTATCGCGTGCGATTTATGCCAGCCAGCCGCTGAGCATCACCTATGTTTCAGCCAGCAGTGGCGAGCATAAGCGTGAAATTGTCCCCCACAGCCTGGTCAACACCGGCCTGCGCTGGCATGTGCGTGCCTACTGCCGCAAACACAAAGATTTTCGTGACTTCGTGCTGACCCGCATCACCAAAGCCAGCACCCACAGCAGCACAGTCAACCCGGACAAAGAAGGCATCCAGCAGGACAGCGCCTGGCACACACAAATCAACATCGAGCTGATGCCGCATCCGCATGCCAGCTTCGCCCGCGCCATAGAACTGGATTACGGCTTGCAGCCCGGCCAGCGCCTGCAACTGACGCTACGCGCCGCCACTGCCGCCTATTTGCTGCGCCGCTGGGGGGTTGATTGCAGCCCAAATGCCAGCCTGCCCCCACAGGAATATCAGCTCGCCCTGTGCAACCCTACTGAAATAGCCCAACACGCCAACCTGCCCATTGCGCCCGGCTTCAACCACAAGGCAGTCACTGAATGACCTCTCAACCAACCCTGCAACAGTTTGGCTTCAAGTTCGGCCAGTCCGGTGCCCATGCCTCACGCACCATGATGCTTGATGAGCTGGAACTGCTCTTTGCCGGGCTGCCAGTCACTGCCAGTCTGGATGACTACCGTACCGCCATTGAGCAGGACAATATCCTGCAAAAAAACACCAGTCGTACCCGCACCCTGACTTGCGGCCACCTGATTGACCTGTACAGCCTGGACCCGCAGATTCCGCTGTTTCGTAACCTGCGCCGTCTCTGGGACTGCGAACCCGCCGCCCGTCCATTACTGACCTGCCAGATGGCCCTGACCCGCGACCCGCTGCTGCGTCTGTCCCAGCACAAAATACTGGAACTGTCGCCCGGCACGGTTCTGCCACGGATCGACATGGAGCACGTCTTTGCCGACCGCTATCCCGACCGTTTCAGCTCAAGCACGCTCAAGTCACTGGCACAAAACCTCAATGCCACCTGGACCCATGCAGGTTTTTTACAAGGCAGAGCAAAAAAAATACGCACCGAACCAGATATATATCCGGTCAACGTCGCCTTTGCCCTGTGGCTAGGCCACCTGCAAGGTGCCAGCGGTAGCCGGCTGTTTAGCACCGATTGGACCAAACTGCTCAACTGCCGGCTGGAGCAGCTCCAGGAGCTTGCCCGCCAGGCCAGCTTTTCCGGCCTGCTGACCTACAAGCACTCCAGTGAAATCATCGAAATCACCTTTCCCGATTACCTGACCAAGGACGAAGAGGCCCTGCTTTATGAGTAACCGTCTCAGCCGCCTGCTGACCAGTTACAGCAACTTCATCAGCATCCCCTGGATGGGCGGGCTTGCCGACGAGCAGCGCGTCATCTTTGCCGTGTACCACAAAGAAGACGAGCTCAAGCTCCGCGCCCGCGTTGAAGAATTCCGCCTCGCCACCCTGCATGCCGGCCATGAGTGGCTGCAGCTGGATGCCACCCAACTGTTTCCAGAGTGGATGGCCGGCCAAAAATACCGCGAAGACTATTTCGAGTACCCGGACGACCTGCGCTCCAAATACAAAACCTTCACCAGTGATTCGGTAGAAAAGTTCGCCGCCCAGATAGGCCAGCACGCAGACGCCAACACCCTGGTCGCACTGGTTGGCTGCGGCACCCTGTTTGGCTTTTCCTCGGTCTCCGACTTCGTTAAACAACTATCCGGCCATATACCCGGACGCCTGCTGGTGTTTTTCCCCGGCGAATACATCGACAACGGCTACCGCCTGCTCGACGCCCGTGACGGCTGGGGCTACCAGGCCACCGCCATTACCGCAGACAACTGACAGACATTACAGGGAACGCAACCATGATGCTCAACCGCGAAATTTACCAGCTCGACCCCGAACACAACCGCCCCGCCAACAATGGCGTTGCCATCGTCAAGGACGACCAGAGCCAGGAGTCCCTGGACACCCTGCGCTACGAGCTGAAAACCTTTGTCTGTGACGGCGAATACCGCGTTGGTCTGGAAAAAATCCTGTCCACCTTCCTGCGTAACCTGGCCGGCCACCATGAACAGCCCGGCATCTGGATTTCCGGCTTCTTTGGCTCGGGTAAATCCCACCTGGCCAAAATGCTGCGTGCCCTCTGGAGCAACCAGGCCTTCCCGGATGGCCCCCGCGCCCGTGACATTGCCGACCTGCCGCAAGACATCCGCGACCAGTTCACCGAACTGAGCAACGTAGCTAACCGCTACGGTGGCCTGCACGCCGCCTCCGGCACCCTGGGTTCCGGTGCCAACCACAACGTGCGCATGGCCCTGCTCAATATCGTGTTCAAATCCGCCGGCCTGCCCGAGCAATACCACCATGCGCGTTTCGTGCTCTGGTTGAAGAAAAAAGGCATTTTCGATGCCGTCAAAGCATCCGTCGAAGCCGATGGCGACAACTGGAACAAAGAACTGCAAGACCTCTATATGTCGCGCAGCATCGCCAACGCTTTGTTGCAACACGACAACACCCTGGGTGCCGACCTGCGCGAAGTGCGCCAGGTGCTGCGCGGCCAATACCCCATCGTTGAAGACGTCACCAACCAGCAGATGGTGGATGCCATCCACGACGCTCTGGCCTCCAATGGCGAGTTCCCGCTCACCCTGCTGGTACTCGATGAAATGCAGCAATACATTGGTGGCGACGCCGACCGTGCCCACACCGTGCAAGAAACCATCGAAACCTGCTGCGAAGCTTCCAAGTTCAAAAGCAAACTGCTGTTCGTCGCCACCGGCCAAAGCGCCCTGTCCGGCACCACCAACCTGCAACGCCTGATGGGCCGTTTCCAGGTCAACATCCAGCTCAAAGACACCGATGTTGAAGCGGTTATCCGCAAAGTAATTTTGCAGAAAAAAGCCTCGGCCAAACCGGCACTGGAGCAAATGCTGCAAACCCATCTGGGTGAAATTTCCCGCCAGCTGCGCGGCACCAAGATCGAACACCACCAGAGTGACGAAAAAGTCATGCTGGCCGACTACCCCCTGCTGCCGGTTCGCCGCCGCTTCTGGGAGCGTGTGCTGCGTATCGTGGACACCACCGGCACCGTGTCACAGCTGCGTAACCAGCTCAAGGTCATTCACGAAGCCGCCCAGGCCACTGCCGACAAACCTATTGGCCATGTGGTACCGGCAGACTTCATTTACGACCAGATCTCGATCAACCTGCTGCAAACCGGCGTGATCTCCCGCGAAATCACCGAAACCATTGGCCGCCTTGCTTCAGGTGACAGTGACGATCAGCTCAAGGGCCGCATCCTGGCGCTGATCCTGCTGATCGGCAAACTACCTACCGACCCCGCCGCCGACTGCGGCGTGCGTGCCACCGCCGACATGCTGGCCGACCTGCTAATTGACGACCTCAACAGCGGCAAGGACAGCATCCGCACCGCTGTCCCGCGCCTGCTTGCCGAACTGACCGAAGAAGGCCTGCTCATGGCCATGGAAACCATTGTCGGCACCGAGTACCGCCTGCAAACCATGGAAAGCTCCCAGTGGTACGACACCTTCCGCCAGGAAGAAGCCGACCTGCGCGGCAACATGCAGCGTGTGGACAACATCCGCATCGACCTGCTGCAAAAAGCCATCCGCCAGGAAGTGTCCGGCATTCGCCTCACCCAGGGCAAAACCAATGAATCCCGTTCAATCATTACCAGCTTCGACCCCGAGCTACCCCGCGATGCCCATGAAAAAATCTACGCCTGGGTGCAGGACGGCTGGAGCCTGGATGAAAAAAGCTTCCTGCGTGAAGCCCGCAGCCGCGCTGCCGGTGATCCCAGCATTTTTGTCTACATCCCGGCCCGCAACCGCTCCGAACTGACCAACGCCATCATCGCCGAGCACGCCGCCCGTGCCACCCTGGATAAACGCGGCATCCCCAACACCGATGCCGGAGCCGATGCCCGCAGCGCCATGGAAACCCGCCATCGCGATGCCGAAAAGCAGGTAAAAACCCTGCTGCGCGAAATCTTTGAAGGCGTGCAGGTACTCCAGGCCGGCGGCAGCCAGCTCGACGGCAACAGCATTGCCGCCCGTATTGAAAACGCCGCCCGCGCCTCACTGGTGCGCCTCTACGGCGAATTTGACCAGGCCGACGACCCCAACTGGGGCAAAGTCTACGACCGCGCCCGTAAAGACGGCGGCCAGAACGCCCTGGAAGCCATCGGCTACAAAGGCGATCCCGACCAGCATCCCGTCTGCGCCCAGATCAAGCGCTACATCGGCGGCTCCAAAAAGGGCAACGAAATCCGCGACCACTTCACCGCCGCCCCCTACGGCTGGCCGCTGGATGCCATCGACGGCGCACTCTTTGTCCTGCTGGCCAGCGGCATCCTGCTTGCCAAAGACAGCAACACCAACGCCGTCAGCGCCGCCCAGCTGGAGCGCAAACAGGTCGGCCAAACCCACTTCAGCCCGGAAAGCATTGCCATCCGCCCGGTTGACCTGATCAAGATTCGCAGCCTGCTCACCGCCTGCGGCGTGGCCTGCCAGCCCAATGACGACCTCGACCGCAAAGTACAAGACTTGGTAGCCCACGCCCGCCAACTGGCCCAGCAGGCCGGTGGCGATGCACCGCTGCCCCAGCGCCCCGACACCCAGCTATTCAGCGAACTGGCCAGCCGCTCCGGCAACGCCAAACTGCAACTGATTCTGGACGAACAGGCCGGCATCAAAGACGCAATCAACCAGTGGCAAGCCACCGCCGGGCGCATCAGCCAGCGTCAGCCCGACTGGCACCTGCTGCAAGACCTGCTCGACCTCAGCCGCGACCTGAGCTTTTACAGCACAGTCAAAACCGAAGCCGATGCCATCGCCGAACAACGCGCCCTGCTCGACGACCCCAGCCCGGTCAGCCCGCTGGTACAGCGCCTCACCGACAACCTGCGCAATGCCCTCCAGCATCATGTGCAAAGCTACCTGGACCAGCACGCCAGCGGCCTTGCCCAACTGCAACAGGATACGCACTGGCAACAGCTCAACAGCGAGCAGCAAGACGACATTCTGCGCAAACGCAACCTGCTGCAACTGGCCCAGCCCGACAGCAGCAATGCCGATGCCATCATCGAAGCCCTGCACCAAACCAGTCTGGAACAATGGAGCGACCGTACCAGCTCACTGACCAGCCGCTTTGAAGCAGCCCGCATCGAAGCCGCCGAACTGCTGCAACCCAAACTACAACGTATCAACCTGCCCCGCCGCACCTTCACCGATGCCGCTGAAGTGGATGCCTGGCTGGAACAGGTCAAACAACAACTGCTTGAAAAACTCAACGACGGACCGGTGACCTTCTCATGATGCAACACAGCTCTCAGCCCCTGGACAAAGACCTGCGCAACGCCCTGGAGCGCACCGTCAAAAAAGCCCGCGACATTGCCGAGCAAGCTGCCCGGGAAGCTCTGGAGCAGCTGGGTGTCGGCGAAGCCAAGCCCGCTGACTACCTCAGCGATGCCCAGCGCAAACTGCGCACTCGCCTGCGTGCCCTCGGTCGCCAGCTGGGTGATGTACGTCACAGCAATGCCGAGCAGGACATCCACGAGATGATTACCGGTGTCGCCTACGAGCACTGGCACCGCATGCTGTTTGCCCGTTATCTGGAGCAGAACAACCTGCTCATGTATGACGAGTACACAGCTCTAACGCTAGATGAATGCAACGAGCTGGTCCAAGAGCCGGACGCCCTCCGCGATGAGCAGGAGCGTCGCTGCAAAACCGGTTGGGAGCTGGCCGGTGTACTTGCTTCCAAAATGCTGCCGCAGATTTTCCGCATCGACTCACCCGTATTTGAGCTGGAACTGGCTCCAGAACACCAGCGTGCCCTCACCGCACTGGTCAACGGCCTGGCAGCCGACACCTTTCAGGCCTCCGACAGCCTTGGCTGGGTCTATCAGTTCTGGCAGTCCGACAACAAAGACCGCATCAACCAGTCCGAAGTCAAAATCGGTGCCCGCGAACTGCCCGCCGTCACCCAGCTGTTTACCGAGCCCTACATGGTCAGCTTTCTGCTGGATAACGCCCTGGGCGCATGGTGGGCCAATAAGCGGCTGACCGAAGAGGACTGGCTTAACGCTCAAAGCGAAGACGAACTGCGCCAAAAAGCCAGCATCCCCGGTGTGCCGCTCAGCTACCTGCGCTTTGTGCAGGAAGAACAGAACGGCGTAAAACGCTGGACACCTGCTGCCGGCACCTTTGACCAATGGCCTGAACACCTGAGCGAACTTAAAATCCTCGATCCATGCTGTGGCTCTGGACACTTTTTAGTCGGTGCTTTTTTAATACTTGTTCAAATGCGGATGGAGTTTGAGAAAATTTCTGCAGAAAAAGCAGTCAGTCTAGTATTAAGTGAAAATATATTTGGGCTAGAGCTAGATCAGCGGTGCGTTGAAATAGCGGCGTTCGCATTGGCATTGGAAGCATGGAGATATCCTGAAGCAAATGGGTTCAGAAAACTACCACGTTTGAATGTGTCGTGGTGCGGGCAGGATATTCCAATACAAAACAAACATTTAGAAAAGCACAATGAAACAAACCAACCAAAAGGTTATGAACTAAGGGAAATACTAGGAAAATTTTCAAAAGCTTCATTACTCGGCAGCCTCATTGAGGTGTCAAACGAAACGGCTCAAGCCTCACTTTTTGAGCTTACCGAAGACAAGCTCATTGAATTTATTAAAAACAAAACTGTTAATACTTCTGAACACGACAATCATGAAGAATTGATTTCCGCACAAGGGATATTACAATCAGCTAAAACATTAGCTAAGAAATATAACTTAATCATAACCAACGTCCCCTTTCGACAGTCAAAGGATTTGGATAAAAATATTCTAGACTACATACAAGAAAATTATCCAAACTCAAAAACAGACATTGCAACCGTTTTTCACCAAAGGCTTATAAAGCTTCTGGAACATAAAGGCGTTTTAGCAATTGTTCAACCCCAGGGATTCCTATACAAGGATTACTACAAAGCGTACCGTAATGATGTCTTCAAGCAGTTAAGTGTACCTTTACTTGCACGACTTGGCGCTCGAGCATTCCAAGAAATAAGTGGCGAAGAAGTCAAGGTGATACTTGGATTTTTCCAAAAAAAACAGCCAACTACAACCAGTACTTTGACACAGGTTTCTGTAGAAAATTTAGCATACAACGAAAAATCAAACTCATTAATTACATGCAATCTAACCCAAGTAAAACAGCAGGATTCATTAATAAGTGAAGCCTCAATTTTACCCTTTGAAAGCTCAAAAACCAATGCAACGCTGCTAGAGGAATTCGCGTATTTTTCAAATGGAATTCAAACTGGTGACTACTTAAGGTTTGGTAGAGTTTTTTGGGAAGCCGCCCACAAGCCAGACGACTGGTCTTATCAAATGACAACTGTAGGCCAAACTACTGAATGGGGCGGAAGAAGCAATTGTATAAACTGGGAAAAAGGCGGATTATTACAACTTGTTGAGGACAAACTGGGAGAGGGTAAAACAGCAGCATGGATCAGAGGCACCCATTTAGGTAGCGAAAGAGGCGTGGCTATAAGCGCAATGGGCGAGCTGAAGGCAACACTATATAAAGGTGAATTGTTTGATGATAATACCGTTGTTATTATCCCCAAAAACCCACATCACTTAAAAAGTTTATGGGAACTATGCTCAAGCGCTAGCTATAACACTTCTGTAAGAAAAATAGATCAGTCAAATAAAGTTCGAAGCGCTCTTCTTCGAGTTGAATACACACCATATGAGACAAACTTAACTGATTTACCTTTAATCTACAGTGATGATCCAACTCAGTGGTTTTTCCACGGCCACCCCTGCGGCTCGGTAATCTGGGACGAACAGGACCAACGCACTGCCCACGGTGATCTGCGTATCGACGAAACCGTATTGCAAATCGCCGTTGCCCGCCTGCTCGGTTACCAATGGCCTGCCGAGCTAGGTACCGACATGGAACTAGCCCCGCAGCAGCGTGAATGGGTGCAGCATAGTCAAAGCCTCAACCGCTTCACCGATGACGACGGTATCGTCTGTCTCGATGCTGTACGCGGCGAAGCCCCCGCCGACCAGCGCCTCGAAGCCCTACTCGAAGCCGCCTACGGCGACCAGTGGACCGTGGCCACCCGCGACCAGCTACTCAAAACCGTCGGCGGCAAAAGCCTCAAACACTGGCTGCGCGACAAATTCTTTGAACAACACTGCAAATTGTTCCAAAACCGTCCCTTCATCTGGCATATCTGGGACGGCCTCAACGACGGCTTCAGTGCCTTGTTCAACTACCACAAGCTCGACAAAGCCGGCCTGGAACGCCTGATCTACACCTACCTCGGCGACTGGATACGCACCCAGCAGGCCGGACTCAAAGCAGGCACCGACGGCGCACAAGAACGCCTCGCCGCCGCAGAAACCCTTAAAACCGAACTCGAAGCCATCCTCCAGGGCGAAAAGCCCTACGACATCTTCGTCCGCTGGAAACCATTGGAAGAACAACCCATCGGCTGGAACCCCGACCTCAACGACGGCGTCCGCCTCAACATCCGCCCCTTCCTCTACACCAGAGACCTGGGCAAAAAAGACGCCGGCATCCTCCGCGCCAAACCCAACATCCACTGGAAAAAAGACCGAGGCACCGACGTCCCCTCCGCCCCCTGGTACCACCTCGGCCTGGAATACAACGGCAAACAAGGCGACCGCATCAACGAACACCACCTGACGCTGGATGAAAAGCGTAGAGCAAGGAGCAACTAAAGTGAGTAACGAATACCAAGGCATGCGCTGGCTTAAGTGTGATTTTCAAGTACAAACTCCAGAGGACAGTGCGCACTGGGATGATGCAGATCTACGCCTAGGAGATCCTAGAAGACCAAAAGCTCATGGAGTACCTGATGAATCGCAAATACAAGAAAAAGCAAAAATCTTTTTACGGCGCTGTCATGAGCTAGGTTTGGATGTTATAGGAATAACTGACCATAATTTCTCTCAAAAAACAGATCCTAGGGATTGGTTCTTGACTCATTTAGTTGAGCAAAACAAGAGTGTTGCAAGAGAGTATGAACGGAACCCGCTAGTTATTTTTCCAGGATTTGAGGTGGATATTGGATATCATGTTCTATGCTTATTTCCGCCTGCTAAGAAACAAAATCAGCTAGAAAACTGTAATCGATATTTGACAAAGCTTGGTTTGTCCGAATCAGAGAGATTTCTTTCAGGCAAACCTAATTTGCTTAGAAAAGACGGACAAAATGTTTCATTGAAAACACTTATTAGTTTGGTGCAGGGTGAGATGGGCGGTATTGTGATCGCAGCTCACTCAGACCAAGCCAGTGGCATGTTAGAACAATCGATTTATCGAGAAGACTTTAAACATAATGGATTGTATTGTGTTGAGGTTACAAAAAACCCTCCAGTACAAAAATATCTAGATATTTTAGAAGGAAGAAATCCTGACTGGAAACGAGAAGGGTTTTATCCCGCCTACATTATGTCTTCGGACGCTAAGTCTCTAAAAACTGACGCCAGTGGAAAACCAGTTCCGAACAGTTTGGGCTATCGATATACTTGGATTAAAATGTCCAACCCAAGTATCGAGTCATTACGTCAAGCATTTTTAGATCCAGCATCACGAATCAGAATTCCTGAAGATATTGAGACAGATAAAAATCCCGAATACCTAAGCAATTATCCATATATAAAATCGATTAAAATTGAAGGAGCGGAGTTTTTAGCTGATCAAGAAATTCACTTCTCTCCTAACAAAAACTCATTAATTGGTGGACGTGGTAGTGGCAAGTCAACTGTACTTGAATATTTACGCCTTTCCTTAGGCAAGGAAAATACAGAGTCTGGTGTAAAATCTGAACGAATCAAAAAAACAACGAACAACCCTGATTTTAAAGCAACTGTTAAGTACCGTCAAAAACATGGTGTAGATTATACGCTTGAGCTCACATCATCTGGAACGACCGTCATAAGCCATGACGTACAAGATCAGGCTACATTTTTAAAAGGCTTGCCTGCTCAGTTTTTTAGTCAACAACAACTGAATAAAATCACTGAAGCAGATGAAAACGGTCAGCTAAAAAGCTCAGAGTTACTCCTGGAGCTAGTAGATGGCTTTGTTGCTGATGAGTTGAAAGGACTAAATGAAAAAGAAGAGAGCTTATTAGGTGAGATCAGACATAAGCAAAATCTAAAAGTGCTTCATGATGAAAGCACGGAAAAAATTATCGGACTAAAGCAAGAAATTGAAGGATTAACGCAACAGTGGCAAGCACGACAAGATGTGCAAGCTGATGCTGAACGCCACAGCTCACTAAAAAAAGAACAAGCTTATGTTGACTCTGTTGTAAGTTTAGTTGAGCACAACATTGAACAACTAAAGAAAAAAACTGAAGAGTTTGACTCTAGCTTTAGTGGTTTTACCTATGAGAACACACCTAATGCTCTATGGTTTAAGCAAATTGACCAGAAAATAAAAATTGCTAACCAGACACTGAAGAGCAGTATAGAGCAGCTGTTTGAGCAATACAGGGTAGATATTGTCAACCTCCTCGTAGAAGACCAGCAGTGGGAATCTATTCAAGCTCAGCTAGAAGAAGCGGACAGTAAATTTCAAGAGGCTTGCGCATCAAAAAGTATTCAGCCCGAGGATGTTAAGGAATTAGCTACTCTTGCAGCTCACAAATCACAAAAAGAACAAGAAGTTTCACGACTCGAAGCTAAAAACAAAGAACATAAAAACGAGTTAGAATCACTTGATGAGTTAATAGAAAACTTAGAAACTCTCTGGAAGCAGCAATTTGAGCTCCGGAAAGAAGCTGCTGAAAAGGCAAATAAGCTAGCTGTTTATGAGGGTGGTAATAAATCCTTTGTTACAGTAGAGCTGAGTTATCAAGGAGACAGGAGTCAGTTCTTGCAAGCATGGGGGAAATTTGGCCCTCAAGATAAACGAGCTAGATTAGCTAGAGATTGGTGTGATTTAATAAGTGACAGCTACGAGCGAGTTATTTCTAAATTAAATGAAAGTGTCTGGACTGCCATATATCAAGAAATCGAATCAAACGATGACCTTATAGAAGTAAAAGCCTACATTGACTCTAAGCCTAACGAATGGAATAAATTGGTAACTCAAAGAGTTCCTGATGCAATTGACATTACGCTTTACCGTTCAGATGGATCTGAAGCAGGCAAAATTTCAGCTAATACTTTATCAGATGGCCAGCGAAACACTGCCGTTTTAGCTCTACTTTTAGCACAAGACGGCGGTCCGCTGATAATTGATCAGCCTGAAGATGAGTTAGATTCGAATTTCGTATATAACGAACTTATCCCTATGGTTCGTCGTATGAAAATGAAGCGACAACTCATATTCGCTACCCATAATGCCAACCTGCCAGTCAACGGAGATACTGATCTACTCTATGCTTTTGAAGCAAAAGATGCCAAGGGAATTTGTAAGGTTCAAGGCGGCTTAGATCGTGAGGACGTAACAAAGGCTGTACTGGATATTATGGAAGGTAGCGAAAAAGCCTTTACACGTCGTCGTGAAAAATATGGATTTTAATTATGATTAAGTCTGTTTACAACTATCCAATTTCTACACTGCTCGATATTGAAAGCGAAGTAATTTATACCATCCCGCGTTATCAGCGTGAGTACACTTGGGGTCGTGTACAGTGGGATGCTTTGTTTGATGACCTTTTAGAAAACGAACCGCATTACTTTCTTGGCTCAATTATCTGTATCAACCAAGCACAGGATGCACTAGCAGTACAAAACCTTGAGTTGGTCGACGGCCAGCAGCGAATGACCACCTTGTCGCTGCTGCTGGCTGCCATTTATTACAGCTATAGCAACCTTTCTGATTTAGGTATGGAACAGCAAATAGAATGCTACAACCTGAAAAACAAGCTAGTACTCAAGAAAAAACCAGAACAACCCCGTTTGATTCCTCAGGTTCAAAATAATAACCAAACAGATTATTTTGCAGTTTTGGGTCATGCTGGAATTTTACAAGACGTAGAAACCCCTGCTCATGCTGGTAACCGTCGTGTAATGCGGGCATATCGTCATTTTCTCTGGCGCATAGAGCAGTACCTTGAAAACGAAGAAAGCTACATTGGCACACTGCAATCACTGCTCGAAAAGGTAAACACAGCCACCCTGGTCAAAATTGAGGTCGCTGGCCACTCCGATGCCTATACCCTATTTGAATCGCTCAACAACCGAGGAGTGCCGCTAACAGCTGTTGACCTGATCAAAAATAAGCTACTTGCAAAGCTAGAAACTCAGCAAAAAGGCAGCATCGACAAACACTACAATCGCTGGAAAAAAGTAATGGAGGCCCTGGGTGACGACTATGCAGTCCAGGAGCGCTTTTTCCGTCAGTACTACAACGCTTTCAAGCCAGAGCTGAAATCTATTTTTTCTGTACCAGTCGCTACCAAATCGAATCTGATCCAAATTTATGAAAAGCTGATTGACCACGACGCTGAAATCTTTCTCAGTGACATGATCCGACTGGCCGAGCATTACGCGACCATCCTGGGTTGTCGTGCAATCGCGGATCAACCCAAGCTTTCACATCTATTGCTTTCACTCGATCGTATCCAGGGGGCAGCAGCCTACCTGCTTCTGATGGCTCTCTTTGATCGCCAGGACGAACTAGAGCTGGAATACCAGCACCTGGAGCAGGTCACAGAGTTTTTGATTGCTTTTTTCGTGCGACGCAACACCACGGATCTGCCGCCCACCCGTGACCTGACTCGTATTTTCATGGAAGTCACTGAAAAGATACTACTGCTTCGGGACGCTGACATTGTGAGCCACATCCAGCAAGCCTTAACGTCCGAAAGTGCCAGCGATGAAAAATTCCGCGAAAGCCTGCAAGGCCCAGTGTATGAAGATAACAAAGGCGTCTGCCGCTTTGTCCTCTGCGCCCTGGAAGAAAGCCGCATGACTCGTGAAACTCGGGTTGACCTCTGGGAACACAAAGGCAAACAGTTTGTTTGGACCATTGAGCACATTTTTCCGCAAGGTGAAAAAATTCCGCAATGCTGGATAGACATGATTGCTGATGGTGATGCAACACAAGCTGAGGCGTACCGGCAAAAGTACGTGCACTGCTTGGGTAACCTGACCATTTCCGGCTACAACAGCGCCTTGGGCAATAAAAGCTTTGCCGAAAAGCAAAACCGTGTCGATAGCCAGAACCGCAAGGTCGGCTACAATAACGGCCTGTTTTTGAATGAGTCCTTGGTCACGGAAGATAGCTGGACCGTTGAAAAAATCGCGGAGAGAACGGAGCTGCTGGTTCAGCAGGTCTTGTCCAAGTACTCACTTACTAATGCTGGGAAGCCATAACTGCAAGCTTTCAATGGGTTGCGTTAACGCTTGTAGCCATCGCAACCCATTGAAAACCCTAACCGGCCCAAGCATATCAATTAACAGAAACTATCACGTAGTCGAGAAAGTATATGTATACTTTGCTGCAACAACACCCGCAGCGCCTCTGACTCAAGCGTACCAGTGCGGGTTTTTTTATGCCTGAAAAACGTACATTCCTAAAGAAACCTCAAGACTTTCATCAGCTTATTGAACGGATGAAAAGCAAAGGGTTGCTCGTTTCTGATGAAGCAGCAGCTGAGCGGCTCTTTCGTGATGTCGGTTACTACCGGCTAAGCGGCTACGGGCTTGCTTTTGAGCAATACCTGAATGGACGACGGTCCGGCCGCTTCAAGGCAGGAGCCTGCCTGGATGATATAGTCAATGCATACCACGTTGACCGCAAGCTCCGCCTCCTGATTCTTGGTGCTGTAGAGCGTATCGAAGTAGCCGTGCGCGGCATCATCTGCCACCAGCTAAGCCTTAAGCACGACTCTGCTCACTGGTTTATGGATGCACGGTTATTCCATGAAAGTGAGAGCTTCCGCCATTCAGGCCTGCTGAGAGAAATCATCCGCAGCACTGGGAAAAACGCCGAACCCGGAAGTGAAAAAGAATCGCTGCGGGAAGTTTTCATTCGTCATTATTACGCCACCTACGACTCCCCCGAATACCCGCCCAGCTGGATGGTTGCGGAGGTGCTATCCATCGGTAGCTGGTCCAAAGTTTTTCAGCATCTGAGTACCAGCACTGATAAAAAACTAATCTCCTCTCAACTGAATCTTGCCCCCCTAACGCTTGAGTCATGGCTGCATTGCCTGGCTTTCATCCGCAATGCCAGTGCCCATCACAGCCGCTTATTCGCACGCAAGCTCCCCCTCCCTCCAAAACGGGATAAAAAGCTACGCATACACAAAGAAAACTACGTTTTTAACTTCATCTGCATCATTTGGTATTTTTTGCAGCAAATCGAACCCGGCAACACATGGCTGGATGAGGTCAACGTTGTAATGGATGAACTCACATCCAGCCGCCGCTTTTTTGGCATGCCTGAACATGGGGTCCTGTCTGTACTATGAAACTCATTGAGCTTGTAACCCGCGAGGTGCGTTCCAGCGCCGACTACAACTCCAGCGCACAGGCAGCGCCCAGCGTTATTCTCTGGACCGACAAGCTGCGCCAATGGGAAAGCGCCCTGCCGCTGCTGCAATCAGCCATGCCCGAGCTGATTGTGCTGGGTGATTACCAGCCGCAGAAGAAAACCGGCCCGGCCATCTGGATCAAGTGTGTTATCGAGGGCGTACTGCCCGAGGTTACCCTGCCTGCCGACCGCACTCCTATCCTTTACCTGCCGGGTGTGGAGCGCAGGGATCTGCGTGCCATCGCCGATTGTCCTGCCGAGCTGATGCCGCTGGCCGAACTGCAGTACCGTGGCTGCTGGTGGATTTACAACAACTCTGGCCGCGACTGGACAGTGCGTGCCTTTATGGTGTCCGACAACGGCGGTGCCGGGCTGGATGTGGCCAGTGATGACAAAACCCAGCAAACCCTGCTGCGTGTTTTGCCCGAGATTCTGGGCAGCCGGCGTGAAGATTTGCAGGGCCGCCGCCTTGAAGTGGCCGACTTTAACCGGCTGGTTTCCAGTGACCCTGTGCGCGACCTGCTGGGCTGGATGAATGACCCGGCGGCCAGCCGTGAGCGCTGGGACAGCAACCGCTGGCAGGCACTGGTCGGCATCTGCGAAAGCGAGTACCGCTTTAACCCCGAACACGACGGCGAGCATACCGCCGCCGAGCTGCTCTGCGCCCGCCAAGGGCTTTGGGAAGGTGTCTGGCAACGCTATCTGGATTCCTATCAGCAATACTCCAGGCTGCCGCAGTTGCTGCTGCAGGTTGCGGCAGACCTGGTTGCCGACGGCGAGAGCTATCCGGTTGTCAACCAGCGTGATGAAAGCGAGCTGGAAAGCGCCTTGCAAAAGCTGCTGTCGCAGGACGCCGGCAGTGTTCGTGATGAACTGGTGCAACTGGAGAAACGACACGCCGACCGCCGTGGCTGGATCTGGTATGACCTGGGTATGGCTCCTCTTGCCGGCGTCATCAAACACCTGGCCGCTGTCGCCGAGCTCAGCAAGGCTGCATTTTCTGGCAGCCGGCCCGAGGACATGGCCGAGCAGTACCGCAGCACCTATTGGCGAGCCGACGATCATGTACTCAAGGCGCTGGCCTGCAACCTGTCAGCCAGCCAGCAAACCCTTGTACAGGGCATTCTGGGCATGATTTATAGTCCCTGGCTGGACGAGGTTACCCGCAACTTCCAGAGTCTGGTGCAGCAGCGTGGCTACCCGGGCAGCTCCGGTGTCAACGAGGCCACGGCCAACTACGCCGCTTCGGCTGAAGTGGTGTTTTTTGTCGATGGTCTGCGCTATGACCTGGCGCAGCGTCTCCACCTACGCCTACAAGCCCTGGGCGAAGCCCGTTTAAGCAGCAACTGGGCGGCTCTGCCTTCCGTCACGGCAACGGCCAAAGCTGCTATCACCCCGGTCCACGACCGCCTGAGCCCGCATTCCAGCAACCGGGACTTTGTGCCAGGCCTGCAGGGTGAGGAAGGCACCAACTTCTCTGGCCACTACCTGAGAAAGTTCCTGCAAGAAAAGGGCTGGCAGTATCTGGAAGATGGCGAGTCCGGCAATCCAGCCAGCAACGCCTGGGTGCAAAATGGTGACATCGACAAGGAAGGCCATGTACGTGGAGTAAAGCTGGCTGCTCGCGTGGATGCGCTGCTGGATGAAGTCGTAGAGCGTATCGAAGAACTGGTGGCCGCAGGTTGGCGCAAAATCCGTATCGTCACCGACCATGGCTGGATGCTGACCCCCGAACCCATGAACCGGGTGGACCTGCCCAAGCACCTGACTGAAACCCGCTGGGGACGCTGCGCGGTCATCAAGGACAATGTAGCCGTCACTTTCCAGCAGCATGGCTGGCACTGGAACAAGGATGTCAGCATCGCCATGGCTCCCGGTGTGGCCTGTTTCCGTGCCGGGTTGCACTACGACCATGGTGGGTTAAGCTTGCAGGAATGCCTGACCCCGGTACTAGAACTGCGCCCCCTGCAACAGGCTGCCAGCAGTGGTGCATCGGCAGAGCTGTCCGAACTGCGCTGGCTGGGCCTGACCTGCCGGGTACGTGCCGAAACGGACGCACCGGGTGTAACTGCTGTGCTGCGCACCCGTCCGGCAGATGCTGATTCCGAGCTTTGTCCCCGCAAGCCAATCAAGGACGGCAAGTGCTCCCTGATGCTTGACGACGAGCATGAAGGTACCAGTGCCGTGCTGGTCCTGCTGGACGAGGACGGTAATGTGCTGGCAAGAAAACCCACCCTGGTAGGAGAAGACTAAGTGGAACTGGACGACCTGGACCTCAAGGCCTCGAAACTGTTTGATGGCTACATTGTGCGTAAAGATCTGGTGCGCACCTTTGCCCGCCAGTTTCCGGTACCTACCTACGTGGTGGAGTTCATGCTGGGCCGCTACTGCGCCTCGACCGACCCTGATGAAATTGAGGAAGGGCTGGAGATCGTACAGCGGCAACTGGCTTCCCGAACCGTCCGTGCTGGTGAAGAAGAGCTGTTCAAAGCCCGTGCCTACAAGAATGGCTCGGCCAAGCTAATTGATATTGTCAGCGTGCGCTTTGTGGAGGGCCACGGCTATCTGGCCAGCCTGCCCAGCTTGAACCTGAACCGGGTACGCATTGCCGACTCCATTGTCGATGACAACGAGCGCCTGCTGACCGGGGGCTTCTACGCTGAGGTCACCCTGGAATATGACAGCGTGATCGCCGAAGAAAAAGGCAACGCCTTCGGCATCTCCGATCTGCGCCCCATCCAGATGTCCAAGCGTGACGTGCTGAATGTCATGTCTGCCGCCCGTGAAAACTTCACCAGTGACGAATGGCGGGACTTTCTGCTGCGCTCCATTGGCCTTGAGCCGGAAAAGCTGGATCGGCGTGCCAAAGATGCCGTCATGCTACGCATGGTTCCCTTTGTCGAGCGCAACTACAACCTGGTGGAGCTGGGTCCCCGTGGCACCGGTAAAAGCCACCTGTTCCAGCAGGTTTCGCCCTATGCCCACCTGATTTCAGGCGGCAAGGCGACTGTGGCCAAAATGTTCGTCAACAATGCCAGCGGCCAGCGCGGACTGGTCTGCCAGTACGATGTGGTGTGCTTTGACGAAGTCAGCGGCATCTCGTTCGACACCAAGGAAGGCGTAAACATCATGAAGGGCTATATGGAGTCCGGTGAGTTCAGCCGTGGCAAGGAAAGCATCCGTGCCGATGGTTCCATGGTGTTTGTCGGCAACTTCGATGTGGACGTGGAACACCAGCAGCGTGTCGGCCACCTGTTTGGTCCGTTGCCGGCAGAAATGCGCGATGACACTGCCTGGATGGACCGTGTGCATTGTTATCTGCCGGGCTGGGATGTCCCGAAAATGAACCGCGAGCTGACCACTGACCACTTCGGGCTGGTCAGTGACTTCTTTTCCGAGTGCATGAGCCGCCTGCGTTTTGAAAGCCGTGTAGCTGCCATGCAAAACCGTGTACACCTTGGCGGTGCCCTGAGTGGTCGTGACACCAATGCGGTCAACAAGACGGTTTCTGGCCTGCTCAAGCTGATGTACCCGGATGCTGAAAGCCAGGTGAGCGATGAAGACCTGGAATGGGCGCTGCGTCTTGCCCTGGAAGTACGCCGCCGGGTCAAAGAACAGCAAAAACGCATCGGCTCTGCCGAGTTCCGCAACACCCACTTCAGCTACATTCTGGGTGACGACGGCGTGGAGAAGTTTGTTGCGACACCCGAACTGCGCTCTGACAATGAAATCGGCGACGACCCGCTGGAACCCGGCCAGGTCTGGACCATCAGCGAAGGCGGCACCGACATTGATGACAACGCAGGCCTGTACCGTATCGAGGTCAACGAGGGGCCGGGCTCTGGCGTGCGTATCCTGAACAACCCAGCTCCACCGGCCTTCAAGGAATCCTTGCGTTACGCCGAACAGAACCTCTACGCACGAGCCATGCAGCTGGTCGGTGATCGTGACCCAAGGGCCCACGAGTTTTCCGTGCAGCTACGGGCTTTCGACGCAGCCAAAAAAGGCTCACAGCTGGGGGTAGCCGCACTGGTAGCTATGTGCAGCAGCTTGCTGAAAAAGTCGGTAAAAGGCGGGCTGATTATTATTGGCGAGATCAACCTGGGTGGTTCTATAGAACCGATAAGTAACGCTGTGAATATTGCAGAACTTGCCGTGGAAAAAGGAGCCAGTGTATTACTGATGCCAGTTAATGCCAGACGGCAGCTTTATGATTTGTCGGATGACATGGCAACTAAAATCGATATTCAGTTTTACCAAGATGCGAGAGATGCTTTATTGAAGGCTATTGTAGAGTAAACGAAACACCTCAAGAGGCCACATATTGGCTTGAAACTTAAAGTACACAAGACTGAAGATTTTTAAAACATAATTAGTCTTATCAAATCTCGATCGGCGCCAAATCAAACCAAATCCTAGCGCCGATAATAACCTGATCAAAAACAAAAAGCAAGCGCCTAACGAAAGCACCAGGGCAGGCTAAAAATTTATTTTCTAAACTTCTTTGTACTGTACAACATGTAAATACATGTATTTGTACCTATGTATAGTACAGGAAAGTTTAGATTCTAAACATTTACAGCCAAAAATCAGGCAGTTTTAGCAGACGCGTTCTGAGCCAAAAAAACACTCGAACCCGGCGTTAAGAGTTTAGAAACTAAACTTTTACAGCTCCAAGAAAATCAAAAAATCAGGCCCCAACGGAGCATGAATCGTGTTTTTTCACACCTACCCCCTGCGAAAAACAGACCAATAAAGAAAAAATTATCCATCCAAACACAATTAAAGACAACGTTAGAAAAGATAAAAACTTGAAGCAAAATACAACGAAAAACATATCGGCTACAGATTAGCTTATTGACCAGTTTATTAAACAGTCTCAACAAGCACAATTCAATCTGCATAAGAAAACTATAGAATATAGCCGTGCGCACTTACACTCCGAAACTAAATGCACTACAAGGAAACCAGGACAATAAGATTAATCTGTCTGGTAAACATCCATAACTGATTTAACGATCTGCAAACGCAGCCTTAATATCACTCAGCGTAGTCATCAATGTCATCGGAGCCAACGGTGATGGCTCAAACCCTACTCGCCGATAAAAAGCGGCCGCCTCTGACGAAAGCGCATGCACCAGTACACCTCGGATACCTATCACCTCAGCTGCCGATACAATCCGCAAACAGGCGTCCCTGACCAGCGCTCTACCGATTCCCTGGCCGTGCAGGCTTTCATCGATAGCCAAGCGCCCCAGAACCACAACGGGTACCGGATCTGGCATATTGCGCCGTAATTTGCCGGTGGCTAGCTCAGCAGCCACTGCGGAACTGGCCAGCGCGTAATAGCCCAGAACTTTATTGCTGCCCTGCTCGCACAACACAAAGGTACGTGAAGCACCAGAAACCTGATTTTTACCGGCTCGCTGTTTCAACCAGGAATCCAGACTGTCTACGCCGCTACAGAAATCAGTAAGCTCGTGATGACTCTGTAAAGGCTCAGGCGCTGCAAGCTTCACTGCTGCAGATCCCAAGGTGCTGGGGACTGCATAGTTTTACGTAGCTCCCGGTTAGGTGCTGGGGGCTGATCCAGCCGCTTCAAAAATTCGGCATAGGCGTCCGGTGCAACCTGAATCAGAGCCTGATCCAGCAGCGTATCTTCGGCAGCCGACCGGGCCGCATCCAAAATAAATTCCGTACGATTTTTGCCGCAGGCTTTGGCAGCCAGGTCAATCAGCTCCCGCACTTCAGGCTTAATGCGCAGGTTAAGACTGGTACGTTGACTACCCATGGATAACGTGGTCATTTTTCACCTCCTTATTACATAGTGCTAGCATAACCCGTGCGTACAGACATTGTCATTACGCACCTAAACAAAAGTTCTGAGAAAATTTCACCACAGACGGTGACCAGACAAGCATAAAAGCGACCCATAAAAAAGGGAGCTGCCGAAAGCAGCTCCCTTACCCTTAAAAGGCCTTTTAGGTAGGATGCTTGTACGACAAGCACCCAGCATCCTGGTGTTTCAGGCTAAAACATGTGTTTTAGCCTGAAACAGGCGGTCGAAACACGAAAAGTCCTTTTTTAGCTTGCTTAGCCAACCCATAAAGATAGTGCATGGGCGTCTCAATTTGTCTAGCCCTGCAGCAAGCAACCAGCTGTTCCAGCAGCTGCTGCTGCGTCTCGAACTTAAATTGTCGCAGACAATAAATCATATACTTACGGTCTTCTCCAACAATCAAATCTGACAAACCTTCAGGCCAACGAGTGTAGGGCAGCGGCTCTAAAGGATCCCCTATATCCGTTAAAAGCGTACGCCCATATTCTTCCAGCTCGATGCGCACCTTACCTGCTTGTTCCTGAGCTGCTTTCGAGCCTCGCTCCAAAAACTCATCAAGAAACTGGCCAAATTTCGGATCCTGCTCAACACTCTGCCGTGCAGTCAAGGCGGCTTGCTGTAATTGATAATTACCACCTGGCAAACGCAACAACCAACCCGTTAGCCTCAGCATTCGCATACTCCCTGAGACCGTCGCGTTTGATGCATTTCTTCCAGGTTGATCCCCCAAAAAGTGTTCCAAAACCTCTTCCGGATACTGCGGGAACTTTTCGTACCCGCAGCAAGCGCCCAGGAGCCAAAAAGCATTCCGGTCCCGCGGAGAAAGGCGAGTATCAACTAGGATTTTGCGTGGCAGCTCATCAAAAATATCCTGCACTTCCATCTCACACCTCCGTCTCGCCAGAAACTTGGCGCAGCAAAAAAAACACCTCAAACAGTTTTTTTACGTCAGAGTCGTCGAGTCTCACCTCCTCCGGCCCCAGTACAAGTTGCACAAAAGCTGCCGCATGAATTTTTTTGTCCATCGCATGGGCAAATATTTGGCTCAGCAGCTCACCTTTTTCACTTCCTGTCTGCAACTCTTCCGAGTTAAGCCGGACACCGATCCCGGTATCCGTCTTATGAATTCCGGTAACTCCATGCTTTCCCCCTAGTTGACGCGACAAATCAAATAACCGTATCCGTGGCTCCAATTTCTGCGATAACACTTTACTTTTACATTCAATAACTTCTTGGTTATTTTTCTCATCTTCTTTCTCGGTAATAGTAAAGTTTAAATTTATCTCTTGCGGACAAATACCCAACATCCCAGCTACATCGCTGATCATGTCTTTTCGGATAGAGTCAAAGTTGAATGCTTCCACCCCCATATCGTGAGCAGCCAGCGACATCATCCAAAAATCAAGAAACCCATCTTCACTATTAGCGTATTTTAGCCAAAGCTGACTCAAATCAGATTTGAGCCCCAGCAATCGCACAACCTGCGCACGAACAAGCCCCTGTAAAAGAGTCGTCGGAAGAGCAGGCAGAATATATTTATAGCATTCAAGCATGTGCCATAAAGCTGTTGCTGAAGTTGAAACTCCATCAGCCTTAAGCCGATCTGCCATTTCGCGCAAACTAAGCTGATCACTTTCATACAAATAATTATCAATCAACTTAACAATAACCTGAGTACGCTCTAAATATGTGGTCGAACCTCTAACTTCATTTTCCAGAAAATGGCTAACTAAAACTTCTTGCTCGCTCTTCCAAGGCCGAAAAAAGCATGGTATGACTGCAAAACGTTCATCCCTAGTTTCGTGCCAGATTTTTTTTATGGCTTGAAGTCGCGTATTTCCTCCCGAGTGCAGCGTATAACCCTCCGCACCCGGGCGTTGAGTAACTACCAAAGGCTGCTCCAGCCCGACAGCCAAAATCGACTGATAAATCTCATCGAATTTGGGATTTTTCAGTTTGCGCGGATTGCCTGAAAACTCGTGAATTTCATGCGGTTTCAAGTAGATAACCCGGCGTCCGTCACATTCCCCCCCACTCATTGCACGCCCTCCTGCTTTTCGACCCAGCCAGCTGGATCTAAAACCCAAGCTTCCAGGTCTCCTCGCCGCCAGCGTGTAGAGCCAGGCCCCGTTTTGAGCGGCTGAGGAAAAGTTTTTTGCTGAACGCGCCGCCAGACTGTCGAAACCCCCATACCGAGCATGCCCGCCACCTCACGAACGTTAAAAAGCTCTTTTTGGGTTGTACCAAATTCAATTTTTTTCATATGCGAAACCTATTTTTGCATCGAGCAAATTCACCCGCGCAGCAAAATTTATTGCTCACGCGGAAAGCTAACCAGATTTTTGGAAAGACGAATAAGCTCTGCAGGCAAGCAAGCAAAAGCCCGCAGGCGCAGCGAATGCGCAAAGCAAAAGTAGAAACCGGAGACAACCCGGATGAACCAGCCACTGCTGGTAAAGGTGGGGAAAACGCAAGCCGCAAAATTTTGCAAATCTGGCGTTTGGGCACGTAAGCGGGCCAGATAGCCCCGTGCGAGCTCGGATAATCCCACAAACCGAACATCAAGTCAACCATGTAAACATGAATCTGACATTCCATTTGAATATCTAAAGCATATTTTTGTAATATTAAAAAACAATGCTTCAGAAGTTATATCAATATGGAGATTGCGACATGATTTTAACGGTGGGAAACACCAAAGGCGGCGTGGGCAAAACCACCCTCGCTGTTCAGCTCGCCGTTATGCGGGCACAGCAAGGGCGTGAGGTATGGTTGATAGATGGCGACCGCCAAGGAACTGCAGCAAGCGCAATTGCGGTTCGGGCTGAGCAGAATCGAGGGCCCGGCATTGCCTGCGCCCAATACCCGGACGGCCCAGTCCTACGCACCCAAGTACAGCAGCAAAAACATAAATGGGATGACGTCATCATTGACGCAGGCGGTCGTGATTCGACCGCTTTACGAGCAGCCCTGATGCTGACAGATGTACTAATCGTACCTTTTGCGCCGCGCTCCTATGATGTCTGGGCTTTGGACGACATGGCAGCCTTGATTGACGAAGCCAGAAGCATCCGTGATGGTTTGATCTGTTATGCAGTGCTCAACCTGGCTGACCCAGGAAGCTCCTCAATAGACAACCTTGAGGCAGCACAGGCGGTTGCCGACTACCCCCAGTTTGAGTACTTGCCAACACCCCTGCGTCGTCGCAAGGCATTCAGCAACTCGTCCGGCTGCGGCTTGGCGCTCCCTGAATTACGCCCCCGTGACACCAAGGCGGAGACCGAAATCGGTGCCTTGTATAGCCACGTTTTTAATATTAAATAAATATTGATTAAGGATTCAAAAATGGCAATACAGCGCAAACCACAGAAAAAATCAGCTGACGAATTTATACAGGCTGCACCTGACGCCCAACCGGTTGAAGAGAAAGACAGCTATGAGAAAGGAATCAAAAAGGGCAATAAGCGCCAAATCAGCCTGACCATTAGTCCCGAGCTTTTGAAGCGGGTTGACGAGGTTGCTCAGCGCACCGGCCAGGCCCGGGCAGCAGTGATCAACCTCGCCATTTACAAGGCGCTCGAAGGTGATATTTTCAAGACATGAATCAATACATGGGGCCAGCTCTCCCCATGTATTGACGGTCTTTGCTACAGGTCGATAGCCTGTCTTTTTGCATCAAGAATTTCTTGGCTCCACCAATCCATCATGGGTCTGCGACGCTCAATGTATTTAGCCCTGTTGTACGCACTGCGCACTTCGTTCTCATCAACGTGTGCAAGCGCTGCCTCAATCAGGTCAGCATCCCATCCATACTCATTCATGGCAGTACTGGCCATCGCTCGTAAGCCATGACTAACCAAACGCCCCTCAAACCCCATCCGTTTCAATGCCATGTTCGCCGTCTGGCTATTCATGTGCGTCTTGGGATTTCTCTCGCCAGGAAAAACATGTTTCCTGTGGCTGCTGTAAGGCCGCGCAGCTTCTAAAATATCCAGGGCTTGCTTGGTCAAAGGGATTGTGTGCACACGGCTCTTTTTGGTTCGCCAAGCAGGGATAGTCCAGAGCTTATTTTCAAAGTCAATTTCCGCCCATTCCGTTCCGGCTGCTTCACTAGGCCGGGTCATCGTATGCAGCTGCCACTCTATGAGCCATTTTGTTGGCATCTTCGTGTTAGCCGTTGCCAGCGCGCGCATTAATTCAGGCAGCTCCTCCGGCGAAAGTGCTGGCATATTTTCCACTTTTGGCTTTCTGAAAACTTTTCGTATCCCTGGCAGCGGGTTCGAGTGGATCAAACCGGAGTTCACGGCAAATGTCATTACCTCATTCAGTCGTTGCGACACTCTTTTTACCGTCTCCAGACTCCCCTTGGCTTCCAGGGGCTTGAGTATACTGATCACCATGGGAGCGCTAACTTCCGCAATCGGAACTTCGGACAAATCCGGTAACACGTGCAATACAAAAGATCGCCAGACGTCATCAGCGTAGTCAGCAGTGATTTCTTCTTTTTTCAGCTGGAACCACTGCTCCGCAACCACCTTGAAGGTTTGCTCATGTGCTTCCTGAATGACCAAGCGCTCTTCGTTTCTGGCTCTCTTGGGATCAACACCGAGCTCAACCAGCTCACGAGCCTCCATCGCTTTTTTACGAGCGGCGGCCAAGGAAACTTCCGGATAGGGTCCCAATCCCAGATTGACCCTTTTTTTTGTGACTGGGTGGTAGTAATTGAAATTCCAAAGCCGTGAACCATTTGTACGCACCCGGAGCTGCAGGCCTGCGCCATCGCTAACCACGTAGTCTTTTTCTTTTGGGCGCATTGACCTGACCTGTCTGTCGCTGAGCTGTGCCATAAGCTGTCTTCCTTTGATTTGGTATTCCAAAAACAGACTACCATAGCTTGGAATACCATTTGGAATACCAAATGGAATACCGAAAGCCTTAGATTGCCCTAAACCGAAAGAGACGAAAAAAGACACACGACGAACGCAAGCCATTGATTTATGATTGTTTATGACACAAAAAAAGACGTCCTGAGACGTCTTTTTTTGATTTTTTGGTGGAGCCGGGGGGATTTGAACCCCCGTCCGCCAGCACTCCGCTATCGGTTCTACATGCGTAGTCATCTCTATTAGGTTAACTCCTCACCGCCCGAGTGACAGGGTGTTTGGAGCGAGCTGCGTAAGTTTTAGCCGTTACGCCCGCAGCGTGCTTGGCGGCGATCCTGTTCTATCTGACTGTCCTGAATTCGGGTTTACAGGCATCCCCTAAGGACAGCTGGCGGGCTTAAGCCGCCAGAGCGTAGTTGTCGTCGTTGGCAACTATCAGTGTGCAACAGTGGATTTACGAGTTCTGTTACCAACTCGGCATGCCCCTCAAGTTTTGCAACCGGCGTCGAATCCTAATCGGCCCCGACAGGGCTGTACCTGTGGTTGGAGCGGGATGATAACAGCTTTGCAACGCACTGTCGATTCATCCCTTCCGCTTATCCGGTTAATGGGGACGCTCCGGAATACTTCAAGCCTTGCGTTGCAATAATGCCGAACCCCAGGACAGGCCGACGCCAAAGCCGCTGATCAGCACGTTTTTCCATTCCGGATTGCTGGCGTAGTGTTCCAGCAGCATGGGAATGGATGAAGACACCGTATTGCCGGCACCAAACATGTCCCTGATCACCTTGTTGCCATGCTCGTCGCCCAGCCGCTTGGCAATCGCGTCGACAATGGCACCACTGCCCTGATGCAGGCAGATCGCCTGCACGTCGTCAAAGGTCAGGCCGGCCTCGTCGAGCACTTCCTGCATGTGCGGGATGATCTTCAGGCTGGCGAAGTTGAATACCTGCCGGCCGTTCATGTGGAAATGGCCGTCACGCACCACCAGATATTCGGCACCGCCACCGTCACCACCAAAGGCACTGGCACCCAGCAACCATTGTGGCTGGTCGCTGGTCATCCAGGTGGCGGTAGCCGCATCGCCAAACAGCAAGGTGGTCATGCGGTCTTCGCGGTCCATGATCTTGGAATAGGGGTCGGCGGTAACCAGTACGGCATTTTTCAGGCCGGTGGCCTGCATGAAGCCTTTGGCCACATACAAACCATACACATAGCCCGAACAACCCAGGGACACGTCAAAACAGGCCGCTGTGGTCGGCAGGCCAAGTTTGTGCTGGACAATCGCCGAGGTATGCGGCAACTGTTCGGCATCGCCGTTTTGCGTGACCACGATCAGCGCCTGGATGTCCTCGCGTTTCAGTTGCGCATTGTTGTCCAGCAAGCGCTCAACCGCCTTGACCGCCAGATCAGAGGTTTCTTCGTGCTCCGCTTTGACCGAGAGGGTTGTGGTGCCGAGTTTGGCATTGACAAAGTCCTCGTCACGCCCGAATTTCTGTGCCTGGGCAATATTGTCGATCCGCCCTTCGGGGATGTAACTTGCAATGCTGCGAATACCGATCATTGTGTTTTTTCCGATTTCTGCTCGCCGGGGCTGACTCACAGCCCTACATTAGACCACCAGGTCACCCGCAGGCAAAAAAACACACGTCCAGACGTGCGTTTGCCAAAATGCCTGCCTTGCTCGGGCAGACCAAGGATAGACGCAGCAGTTTAATGGCAAGACACATCCAGCGCCATAGACCAAAGGCCGTAAGCATGACGATACCCTTCCCGGCCAGTGTGCCCGGAGCACTGTTGTGGCATAATGCGCCCTTTTTCAACTTTGCTGTATATGGCCATGCAACCGCCCCGCGATACCCTGTTTGATACCCCGCTGCATCAGGTTCCCGATTTCGTTTTCAACGAGGATGTTGTCCGTGTCTTTCCGGACATGATCAAGCGTTCGGTGCCCGGTTACCCGGCGATTGTGGAAAACAGCGGCGTGCTGGCCGCACAATTTGCCAGGCCCGACAGCCTGATCTACGACCTGGGCTGCTCGCTCGGTGCCGTCACCCAGGCCATGCGCCGCCATGTACGTCAGCATGGCTGCCGCATTGTTGCAGTGGACAACTCGGCAGCCATGGTTGAGCGCTGTCGCGAGTACCTGCAGGCGCAGGATGCAATGCACCAGGAGCTGCTGCCGGCCGAGGTAATCGAGGCCGACATTCTGCAATTGCAACTGCAGCCCTGCTCGGTGGTCGCGCTCAATTTCACCCTGCAGTTCATCGCTCCCGGCCAGCGTCTTGAGTTGTTGACCCGTATCCGCCAGCAACTGTTGCCCGGCGGCGCGCTGATCCTGTCGGAGAAGCTGCGCTTTGCCGATGAAACGGAACACCAGCTGCTCAATGAACTGCACCTGGCCTTTAAGCGTGCCAATGGTTACAGCGAGCTGGAAATTGCCCAAAAACGCCGCGCCATCGAGAAGGTGATGCTGCCCGACAGCCTGGAAGAGCACCGCCAACGCTTGCAGGATGCCGGTTTTGGCCGTGTCCACCTGTGGTTCCAGTGCATCAACTTCGCCTCGCTGATTGCCCTGCCATGATCGACTTCACCTCCTTTGCCCGTCACCTGGACCGCACCCCGTTGAAAGCCTGGGCGCGCTCGGTACAGGACCAGTTCAACCAGCACTTTGATGCCGGCCATGGCGACCTGCCCCGCTGGATGAATGCGGTACAGGCGATCCCGCCGTTGCCGCTGGAGCAGCACGAACTGCTTCACAGGCTGCAGCTGGACGGCCCTTGCAGCGATGCCGAACGCGAACAGCTGACGGCAGCCCTGCGCGGCCTGCATCCGTGGCGCAAGGGGCCATTCCACCTGTTCGGCCTGCATGTCGATACCGAGTGGCGTTCGGACTGGAAGTGGGAGCGGGTGGCACCGCACCTGCAACTGGAGGGCAAGCGCATCCTGGATGTAGGTTGCGGCAACGGCTACTACATGTGGCGCATGCTCGGCAGTGGCGCCAAAACAGTGGTCGGGGTTGACCCCAACTGGCTGTTCTTCTGCCAGTTTCATGCCGTCAAGAAATTCCTGCCGCATGCGCCGGCCTGGCATCTGCCTTTCGCCCTGGAAGACCTGCCGCCAAAACTGGAAGGTTTTGACACGGTTTTTTCCATGGGTGTGCTCTATCACCGCAAATCACCCATCGACCACCTGCTGGCACTGAAAGACTGCCTGCTGCCCGGTGGCGAGCTGGTGCTGGAAACACTGGTCGTCGAGGGAGACGAGCAACAGGTGCTGGTGCCCGAAGACCGTTACGCGCAAATGCGCAACGTCTGGTTTTTGCCATCGGTACCGGCACTGATGCTGTGGCTGCGCCGCGCCGGCTTTCGTGACGTGCGCTGCGTCGATGAAAGCATCACCACCGTTGCCGAACAGCGCAGCACCGACTGGATGCAGTGGCAATCACTGGAGTCTTTCCTCGACCCGGCCGACCACAGCCGTACGGTAGAAGGCTTGCCGGCTCCCCGCCGGGCGGTGGTTCTGGCGCACAAACCGTCCTGATCCGCCATCCAGACACTCGAAACCTGCACCATCAGTCTTAAGGGCAACTTTAACTGTCAAATGTCGAGCGTCAGAATACAGGCAATTTTCGACTAAGGGCGAGTTACAATTTCCTGCCAAACCCTGCACATTCAGCCAACAACAAAAACAGGGCAACAATAAGGAGCCTACCTTGACGCGCTTACTGATCGCCATGGCATTCTGGACTGCGGTTCTCCCTTCCCTGGCTACCGCCGAACCTGACGACTCCATACTTATCGGCCTGAGCTACCCCCGCACCGGCCACTACCGCGAAGAAGGCCTGGCACAGATGCGCGGTGCCCTGCTGGCCATTGACGAAATCAATCGCGATGGTGGCGTACTTGGCAAACCGCTGCGGCTGGTCAACCGCGACAGCGCCGCCCGGCCGGAAAAGGCCCGCCGCAACGTTGACAGCATGGTCGCCGAAGGCGCCGTCATGCTGTTTGGCAGCGTCTCCAGCGCGGAAGCCATCGCCGCCGGCGAGCAGGCCAAGACTCATGACCGCCTGTACTTTGCCACCATCGGCTACTCCAATGATGTCACCACAGAGAAAGGCCATCGCCATATCTTCCGCGAAAGTACCAGCGCCACCATGACCGGCCGCGCCCTGGGGCAATACCTGACGCAGCATTTCCCCGACAAGAAGTATTTTTACATCACGGCGGACTACAACTGGGGGCACACCTCGGAAGACTCTCTGCGCAGCAATACCCACACCACCGACCGGGCACTGCACCCGGGCGTGACCATTCCCTTCCCGACGGCCAAACAGTCCGACTACAGCACCGCCCTGCAACAGGCCGATGCCAGTGATGCCGACGTCCTGGTACTGGTACTGTACGGCCACGACCTGGTGCGTGCGATACGTACGGCCGACAACATGGGCCTGAGCCGCGACAAACAGATCGTCGCGCCCAACCTGACCCAGTCCGTCATCGAGCAGACCGGTTCCAGCATCATGGTTGGTGCCATTGGTGCCGAGCACTGGCTGTGGCGTGTTCCGGAGCGGGAAAACTCCAAGACCGGCATGGCCTTTGTGGACAACTTCAATCAGAAGTACGGCATATATCCGCCCAGCGCGGCAGCTTCGGCCTATACTGTCATCCACCAGTGGGCCGATGCGGTCAGGCGCAGCCAGACGCTGAACACTGCAGCCGTGATCAAGGCGCTAGAAAACCACACTTACAGCCTGCTCAAGGGCCCTGCCCAGTGGCGCGGGCTTGATCACCAGAATGTTCAGCGGGTCTATGTGGTCAAGGTCAACGACCGTTCCACGGTGATCCAGCACCCGTCCAAACAGGACTATTTCCAGATCGTGCATCAACTCGATGGTGAGGATGCCGTCATCAGCCCCGATGAGTGGCGCAGCGCCCGCAGGGTGGCCGGCCAGCCGGAGACCCTGCAATAGCACTGTACATGACGCTGGCAATACCGCCGGACCATCGGGCATTTTGTAAAAGGAGTATCACTTGAAACATCTACTGACCGTTCTGGCGCTGTGGACCTTCGCCATTCTGCCACCTGTCGCTGCAGCCGAGCCTGCGGAGCCGGTTGTCATCGGTCTCAGCTACCCGCGCACCGGACACTACAAGGAAGAGGGCTTGGCGCAGATGCGGGCCGCCCTGCTGGCTGTCGAGCAAATCAACGCGCGTGGTGGCGTGCTCGGCCGACCACTGGCACTGACCCATCGTGACAGCGCAGCCCGTCCGGAAAAGGCCCGCGCCAACATCGACAGCATGGCAGCCGAAGGAGCCACCATGTTTTTCGGCAGCGTCTCCAGTGCCGAAGCCATTGCTGCCGGGGAACAGGCCAAACAGCATGACCGCCTGTACTTTGCCACCATCGGTTACTCCAATGACGTGACCACGGAAAAGGGCCATCGCCATATCTTCCGCGAAAGTACCAGCGCCACCATGACCGGTCGTGCTCTGGGCCAGTACCTGACCCGGCACTTCCCCGACAAAAAATATTTTTACATCACGGCAGACTACAACTGGGGCCATACATCCGAATCGTCCTTGCGTGAACACACCGACACCCTGGACAGCAATGTGCACCCGGGCGTGACGGTGCCTTTCCCCAATGCCCGCCGGGTCGACCACGTCTCCGCGCTGGAACAGGCCGCCGCCAGTGATGCCGATGTGCTGGTGCTGGTGCTGTATGGCAACGAGCTGGTGCGTGCCATGCGTATCGCCGACAGCATGGGCCTGAACCGCAGCAAGCAGATCGTGGTGCCCAACCTGACCCAGACCGTGCTGGAGCAGATCGGTCCAAGCATTTCGGTAGGCACCATAGGTGCCGAACACTGGCTCTGGCGCGTACCCGAACAGGAAAACTCGCAAGCCGGCCGTGACTTTATCGAGCACTACAAGAAAAAATACGAACACTACCCTTCCAGCGCGTCGGCTTCGGCCTACACCGTCATCTACCAATGGGCCGATGCGGTTGAGCGCAGCAGGAGCTTTGCTACCGGTGCCGTGCAGAAAGCACTGGAAAATCATAGCTACAGCCTGCTCAAGGGCCCGTCCCAATGGCGCTCCTTCGACCACCAGAATGTACAGACGGTATATGTAATCAAGGTCAACGACCTTGCCACCGTCATCGGGCATCCCTCCCGGCAGGATTATTTCGAAATCGTGCACCAGCTCAATGGTGAGCAGGCAGCCATTGGCCACGAGCAGTGGCTGGCAGCCCGCAAAGCTGCCGGCCAGGCAGAAACCCTGCAATAAAAACGCTGCACCCACCCAACAAAATACCCGGCATTTGCCGGGTATTTTGCATGTATCGCCGGGCTGAAGCCGGTACCACAGACCCGCGCAACCTACAGGTTCAGGCCGCTTTCCCGCTCCCAGACACAGCGGATACGCAACTGCTCTTCCGGTGTCAGCAGCTCGAATGACTCGGACTGCCAGCTGAAGCGGTGCGAGCCATGGCTCTCCGCCTCCAGATGGACCACAGCAGTCGACCAGTACAGGCGCTTGAGCAAGCCTTCAAACTGTTTCACCCAGCAGTCCCACTCATATTCCACCGAGCGGTACGTGGCGGCAAAATGGATCACCTGGCTGGTCGGTGACAGCTGGTCCAGTGACGGACTGACGGAAAACATCTCCCGGTTCAGCAGCGCCCAGGTTTCGCTGTGCGGGAGCTCGCCCAGCACCCCGCCATTATGTCGGCTGCGGGCCTGCTGACGCTCGAAGTCCTGCATCGGCCAGTCGCGGATGCAGCCATAAACCACGGATTCGCTGAACACCTTCGCCTCCCGCCCGTTACTCAGCAGCCATCACGGGCATCTGCATACGCCTGCTCCGCCTTGGCAAAACGTGCGGCCATGCTGTCTGATGGTGCCCTGTCAAACAGGCTCACCAGCACAATGGCCAGCGCCGACAGTGCAAAGCCGGGAATGATTTCATACAGGCCAAGGCCGATGAACTCCTTCCACACCACCACGGTTACCGCTCCCGCCAGCATGCCGGCCAGTGCACCGTTGCGGGTCATGCGCGACCAGGTCACCGACAGCAGCACCACCGGCCCGAAAGCAGCACCAAAGCCGGCCCAGGCGTAAGCCACCAGCCCCAGCACCTTGCTCTCGGGGTTGGCAGCAATCACCACCGCCACCAGCGCAATCACCAGCACCATCAGCCGGCCGATCCAGACAAGTTCCTTTTGCGAAGCGTTCTTGCGCAAAAAGGCTTTATACAGGTCTTCAGTCATGGCGCTGGCACTGACCAGCAACTGGCAGCTCAGTGTACTCATGACGGCGGCCAGTACCGCCGCCAGCACCACACCGGCCACCCAGGGATTGAACAGGATCTTGGCCAGTTCCATGAACACCCGCTCGCTGTTCTGCGTCACCGCGCCGGCCTGCTCCGGGTTGTCGGCAAACCAGGCTATGCCGAAAAAGCCGACGGCAACCGCGCCACCCAGCGTCAGGATCATCCAGGTGATACCAATGCGGCGCGCCGCAGGAATGCTCTGCACTGAGCGGGCGGCCATGAAACGCACCAGAATGTGCGGCTGTCCGAAGTAGCCCAGCCCCCAGCCAAACAGGGAAATCAGGGCGATGAAGGACAGTCCCTCAAACATGTTGAAGCCCTGCGGGCGCACCTGCTCGATGGTAGCCAGGGTCGCTGGCAGGTCACCCAGCGCCAGCACCACAAACAGTGGCGTGACCAGCAGGGCAAAAATCATCAGGCTGGCCTGTACGGTATCGGTCCAGCTGACGGCAAGAAAGCCGCCAATGAACACATAAATTACCGTTGCCGCCGCTCCCAGCCACAGGGCCGTGTCATAGTCGAGACCGAAGGTACTTTCGAACAGGCGCGCACCGGCCACCATGCCTGACGCACAATAAATGGTGAAAAACACCAGGATCACGGCCGCCGACATGATGCGCAGGATGCGACTGGAGTCTTCGAACCTGTGGGTAAAGTAGTCCGGCAGGGTCAGGGCGTTGTTGTTGAGTTCGGTGTGCATGCGCAGGCGTCCTGCCACCAGCAGCCAGTTCAGGTAGGCACCGGTGACCAGGCCAATGGCAATCCAGCTTTCCGACAGACCGGACAGATACACCGCGCCGGGCAGACCCATCAGCAGCCAGCCGCTCATGTCGGAGGCACCGGCCGACAGCGCGGTAACCCAGCTGCCCAGGCTGCGTCCGCCAAGAATATAGTCCGAGAAGTTTTTCGTTGCCCGCCAGGCAACGAAGCCGATCAGCACCATGGCCGATATGTATATGGTGAACGTAATCAGTACGGGAGTGGAGACAGCCATGCGTGTTTTTATTCCATTTATCCAGAAACGCTGCAAGATTACCCTGACTGGCCGTTTTTTTACAGGCCGGGCGCAGCAAAGCGCTATCCGGCCACTGTTCGGGTTAACATGATGCATCCATGTTTTTATCTGCAAGGAAACCGGTCAATGAGCAATACGCCGCCCGTGCGCGCTACACGCCCAAGCCGGGCGGGCACACTGCTGCGCCTGTTGCTGTTGCTGGCGCTGCTGGTCACTGCCCTGCTGGCATGGCTTCCAGTACTGCTGCCCCAGGTGCTGCAGCAACAAGGCATCAGCCTGCATTGGCAAGGTGCACGCTGGGGCCTGCATGGTCTTGAATTGCGCCAGCTGCAGCTGGAGCATGAAGGGCAGTCACTGCAGGCGTCCGATGTGCAACTGGACTGGCGTTGGGCAGGGTATCCGCTGCAGTCGCTCAGCATCGGCGAGCTTAAGCTGGCCGCCGTCCTGCCCAAGCAGAACGATACAACAGCAACCGATGGCGATAACGGACTGGCCGCACTGGCCCCCTGGTTGCCGCAACAGCTATCCATAGACAGCCTGGAAGCCGATATTGCCGGTGTGGGCCGCATTGGCGGCTCGCTCCGGGTACAGACTGATGCCGGTCGCCCCCTGTGGCAACCCGCCCGGCTTGAGCTTGATTTCGAACTGACCCGGCTGAACCCGCAGTGGCTTGACGGCATCCCGCCCGAACTGCAACCCGAGCAGCTGCGCATACGCACCCTGACCCGGCCCGACAGCGAATCAGCACCGGATGCCTTGCAATCATTATCGCTCGACATTCACAGCCTGGGCCGGTCACAGGCACAGCTGTCAGGCATTTTGAACCTGCATCACGACTCCGGCTGGCGCGGAACGCTTGAGCAGGCCCGCCTGCATCTGGAATTGCCCCGGCTTGAGCTGGCCAGCGTTCCTCTGGAGCATCTGCAAACCCAACTGCATTTTACGGCCACAGCCGATGAGCGGGGTTTCGGCCTGCAGCTGTCACAGCCGGCCACCCTGACCGTCAACCAGCTGGATGCCGACCCGCAAACCCGCCTGCAGCAGGTGAGCTTGACCCTTGCCCGCCTGCAACTGGACGGTGAGTGGCAGACAGGAGGCAATATCAGTCTTGAGGCTGACTATCATGCCACCGCCGGGCAATTACAACACCCCCTGCTGCGCGCACAGGGCTGGAATGCGACCGGCACGCTATCCGGCCACCTGCCAGATCTGCAAGCCACTGCTGCCGTCAGCAACGCCGACGGCCTGCAGCTGAACAGTAACTGGCTACTGCAGGGTAACGACCTGGGCGGACAGGTGACGCTGACTGATGTTTTCTTGCGGGCCGGCAATCCGCTACAAAAAAACCTGCCCGACTGGCCGGCACTGGTGGAGTTCGACAATGGTCGCCTGGGCGGACAGGCCAGCATCAGTCTGCCGGCCCGCAAACCATTGCAGGTCACCGGCCAGCTCAATGGCAACGGCCTGGGCGGCATTGTCAATCGCAGCGAAATGGGCGGGCTGGATTTTACCGCGTTTTTCCGTCTTGACCAGGGCGGGCAGCTGCGTCTGGACATGCCCCGGCTGGTGGTGGGCGAGCTTGATCCGGGCGTGCCCGTCCGGCAGCTGACGGTACTGGATGGCAGCTACAGCGGGCATCTGGATCATTTGCTGCAGGGCAGCGCCAGCTGGAGCAGCATCAGGGGAAGCCTGCTGGGAGGCGAATTCAGCGTCAAAGCCAATCGCATCCGTCTGGATGCCGATAACCGCTTGCAACTGCAGCTGGCCGGCATCCAGTTGCAGGACGCTTTGGCCCTGTACCCGACCGAAGGGCTCTACGGCCAGGCCACGATTGACGGCAGCCTGCCCTTGTTGATCAACTCACAGGGCGTCTTTGTCGAGCAGGGACAGCTACAGGCACGCCAGCCGGGTACGCTCCGCTTCCAGTCCGAACAGATCCGCTCGCTGGGCAGGGCCAACCCGGGCATGCAACTGGTCGCCGAAGCACTGGATGATTTCCACTTCAATGTGCTCAGCAGCAAGCTGGATTACGAACCTTCGGGTAAACTGTTGTTCAATGTAAGACTGGAAGGCAAGAACCCGGCGGTCGAGCAAGGCCGCCCGATCCATCTGAACCTGAATCTGGAAGAAGACCTGCCAGCCCTGCTGGCCAGCATCCAGCTCAGCAACCATGTCAGCGAAACCATTCAGGAGCGGATTCGTCAGCGCCTGCAAAACCGATAAGGAACCTGTCATGCCCCTAGCCAAACTGATCACCGGACTGCTGCTGGGCGCTGCAGTGGCCGCCTGTACACCTACAGTGCAGGTCGCCATGCCCAGCGAGCCGATCAACATCAACCTGAACGTCAAGATCGAACACGAAATCTACATCAAGGTCGACAAGGCCCTGGACAACCTGTTCGACGAATCCAGCGGCCTGTTCTAAGGAGTCAGCCATGTCAATGCGTACTTTTTTTGCCACTGCGGCACTGGCCGCCAGCCTGCTGGCTACCCCGGCATGGGCACTCGATCTCAACGGTGCCATGGGCAGCCTGCCCCAGGCCAAGGCCGCCGGCCTGCTTGGCGAGCAACCCAACGGCTATCTGGGCGTGGTCAACAACCAGAACAATGCAGCCGAAATCGCACGCCTGATCAACCAGGCACGCAAGTCCGAGTACCAACGTCTGGCCAGGGACAACAACCTGCAACTGCCGGATGTGGAAACCATGGCGGGCAAAAAAGCCATCGAAAAAACCCCCGGCGGGCAGTACATTCTGGTCAACGGCCGCTGGATGACGAAGTAATCACCCCGGGCCCTTCCCTTTTGCGCGGGGCTCGCCTATAATGCGCAGCGTTTCGGGCAACCGGAACTTGTCGGGGCGTAGCGCAGCCCGGTAGCGCACTTGCATGGGGTGCAAGGGGTCGAGTGTTCGAATCACTCCGTCCCGACCAAACAACTCCAAAAAAAACCGTTGATTAATCAGCGGTTTTTTTATGTCTGCCGTTCAGGTGTCGATAAAGTGTCGAAAAAATCCAGACATCGTCACATGCCAAACTGCCTGTCAGACAAACCCGCTTTCATGGAGTAATCACCGCATGACCCCATATCCTGCCGCACACTGGCATGCCCGTAATTTCATTCTGCTGCAGCTGGCCAGTTTCATCCTGCTGCTGAGCTGGGCCATGCCTGCTACCAAACCTCTCTGGCACGCAATCGATGAGCCGGTTTTTCGCTTGCTGAACGGTTCGCTGGGACACCTGCCGGCCTGGGACTTCCTTTGGGCCCTGCTCAGCACCCGTATCGCCGACCTTCTGGCAGCCCTGATCATGCTGTGCAGCCTGATTCTCGGCGGCATCATGTTTGACAGGCACCACCTGCTGCGTGCCCTGCTAACCTTTATCTGCCTGCTGGTATTCACCCTGGTAGTACGCACGCTATTCACCCGCGCAGTGGATACAGCCGGGCTGCAGCATGCCAGTCCGTCGGTATTCTTCGGTGACGGCTTCAGCCTGAGCCGGGCCTACCCCTGGATGGAAGAGATCATGGAAATCAAGGATCGCTCCAGTCGCAGCTTCCCGGGTGATCATGCCTCGGTATTGCTGTTGTGGACTGCGTACCTGAGTCTGTTTGTGCGCGGCAAGCGCCTGCTATTGGTATGGTTGACCGGTATCTTCCTGCTGCTGCCAAGGCTGGTTGCCGGTGCCCACTGGCTCAGCGACAATCTGGCCGGCGGCGGTTTTGTCGTGATGCAGACACTGGCCTGGGGTTATTACACCACGGCAGGCAAGCAGGTTTACCGGTTGCTGAACGCGCTGGCGATACCCTGCATCCGCCTGGCACGCAAGATTCCGGGCATCAACCGGCTGGCCATCATCCGGCTGGAGCAGTACTGACACACAAAAAAACAGGCGTGCCGGAAACCCCGTCACGCCTGTCTGGCCAACCAGGCCGGACTCTTATTGAGCGCCCAGCTTTTTCAGTTCCTCGTCGCGCAGTTCACGCCGCAGGATCTTGCCTACGTTGGTGGTAGGCAGCTCGTCACGGAACTCAACCTGGCGGGCAACCTTATAAGCGGTCAGGTTCTTGCGCATGTGGGCAATCACCTCGTCACGGGTCAGGCTTTCGCCCGGACGCAGAACTATGAACACCTTGATCGCCTCGCCGGACTTCTCGTCAGGCACACCAATCGCCGCACACTGCAATACCTGCGGCAAATCCGCAAGCACGTCTTCAATTTCATTGGGGAACACATTGAAGCCGGATACCAGGATCATGTCCTTCTTGCGGTCAACCAGGCGGATGTAGCCATCCTCTTGGATAATGCCGATATCTCCGGTACGCAACCAGCCGCCGGCATCCAGCACTTCGCGGGTGGCATCGTCGCGCAACCAGTAGCCCTTCATGACCTGAGGCCCCTTGACGCATAGCTCGCCCACCTCACCAAGCCCCAGCTCGCGACCTTCGTCATCAATGATCTTGCACAGGGTTGAAGGCGCCGGAATGCCGATGGTGCCCAGCTGGATGTTCTGGATCGGGTTGACTGATGCGATGGGGCTGGTCTCGGTCATGCCGTAACCTTCACAGATCGGGCAGCCGGTGACCTCTGTCCAGCGTTTGGCGGTAGCGATCTGCAGCGCCATGCCGCCGGATACCGTCATTTTCAGCGCGGAGAAATCCAGCTTGCGGAAGTCCTGGTTATTGCACAGTGCGGCAAACAGGGTATTGAGCCCGACAAAACCGCTGAACTTGTATTTGCCCAGATCCTTGACCATCGACGGCAGATCACGCGGGTTGGTAATCAGCAGGTTGTGGTTGCCGGTCAGCATCATCGCCATGCAGTGAAAGGTGAAGGCATAGATGTGGTAGAGCGGTAACGGCGCGACCACCGTTTCCTCTCCATCGTTGAGGTTGGATGCCATGATTGCCTGCGCCTGCAGCATGTTGGCAATCAGGTTGCGGTGGGTCAGCATCGCGCCCTTGGCAACGCCGGTGGTGCCACCGGTGTATTGCAACACCGCGATATCCTCACCGGTCGCTTCCACATTGCAGGCTACCTTCTTGCTGCCGACTGCCAGCACATCATTGAGTTTGTGCGCCTTGGGCAGGTGGTAGGCCGGCACCATTTTTTTTACATACTTGACCACACTATTGACCAGCAAGCGCTTCAGCGGCGGCAGCATGTCGCCAACCTCGGTCATGATCACCGTGCTGATGCCGGTTTTGGGTACCACCTGCTCGACCAGATGCCCCATGTTGGCCAGACTGACCAGCGCCTTGGCACCGGAATCGTTGAACTGGTGTTCCATCTCGCGGGCGGTGTACAACGGATTGGTATTCACCACCACCATGCCGGCACGAATGGCCCCAAACACTACCACCGGATACTGCAGCACGTTGGGCAGCTGGATCGCAATACGGTCACCCGGTTGCAGGTCGGTATGGTTCTGCAACCAGGCGGCAAAGTCACCGGACAGGCGGTACAGCTCTCCGTATGTCATGGTCCGGCCCATGTTGCTGAACGCAGGCAAGCCGGCATAGCGCTCGCAGGATTGGCTCAGAACAGCCTGGATACTGGGATACAGGTCGGCATCGATTTCTGCCGGAATGCCGGCCGGGTATTTGTCCTTCCAGAAGTTTTCGTTCATGCGCGGCTCCAGGGCAACTGCAAATGGTGTGTCATTTCATGACGTACGCTGGCAAGGCTGCAATGAACACAGCACGGCTTGTGGATAAAAAACCGGCACCAACTGTCTATGACAATAATTGTTGTTATCCTGCTTCAGTTCGAGGATTCAGGCAAGTCAGGTTAGCAGCTTCACCCTCGGCAAACCAGCACCACAAACTCAACTTTAGTCACAATAGACCCCACAAACAAATACCAGTCACAAACAGGGAGCTGGGCAAGCGCTTCCAGCTCCCTTATCATGGCAAAAGCTGCACCATGACAATCTGCTGCAGCCTCACCCGCTGACCAACGGGAGGACAGCACCATGCACGATACCTCCTTCTGGCTGCCGACCCTGGATGCGACCCGCATTCATGTGCACCATTGGCAAACTGACGGGCCTGCCAGGGCCAGCCTGCTCATCAGCCATGGCATGGCCGAGCACGGCGGCCGTTACCAGATGCTGGGCCAGGCGCTGGCGAACGCCGGTATTGCCGTATACGCGCCGGACTTGCGCGGTCACGGGCTTACCGCCGGAGAAGGACTCCATGGCCATTTTGCCGATGTCGATGGCTGGAATCTGGTGATCGAAGACCTGCGCGCCCTCAACCATTACATTCGCTGCGAAAACCCGCACATTCCGCTGTTCATGCTCGGACACAGCCTGGGCAGCTATCTGGTCATGAGTTACCTGATGCAATACAGCTGTAGCGTACAGGGCGCCCTGCTGTCCGGCCCGCAGTACCTGCGCACCACCCTGCGTTACCGGCTGGCCCGGCTGATTGCCCGCGCCGAATGCTGGCGTCAGGGCCCCCGCGGGCGCAGCAAGCTGCTACACGCCCTGGTTTTCCGTCCGATACAACGCTCGATACAGCCGCAACAAAGCATTCACGACTGGCTCAGCAGCGATCCGGCCGCGGTACAGCAATATCTCGCTGACCCCATGTGCGGCTTCATGTGTACCAACCAGCTCTGGCTCGACGTACTGGATGGATTACAGCGCATCACGCCCATGCAGAGCATGAGCCAGATTCACCACCAGTTGCCGCTGTTCCTGTTTGGCGGCGAACAGGACCCGCTGCACCAGGGCAAGCGGCTGCTCGACCTGGCCTATGCCCTGCGCGAATCCGGACAGCGCAGCGTGGATGTCAAGCTCTACCCGGGCATGCGTCATGAGCCGCTCAACGAGCGTCATCGCGCACGGGTCTTTACCGATATAATCGCCTGGATCAGGCAACAATGTGACGGCTTGCCTGCCCCGCACCCGGACAGTCCGGGATCACACCTTCAATAGAAACCGGTCATCCGGTAACCCGGACTGCGGATAAACCCGCATCTGTCCGGCAGGCAAGCCTTGCCATTTCCCCACAGACATTTATATTCACTGCCTGCACTCCCTTTTTCCAGGTTTCCATGGAGCCACTCATGTCAGACACCGTTTATAGCACTTCTTATGACGACCTTACCGTCGGGCAAAGCGCCAGCCAGACACACTGCGTCACTGAAACCGACATACAGCTGTTTGCCGCCGTATCCGGCGACAACAACCCCGTTCACCTCGACAGCGAATTTGCCGCCGGCAGCCGCTTCAAGGAGCGCATTGCCCATGGCATGTTCACTGGCGCACTGATCAGCGCCGCCCTTGCCTGCAAGCTGCCCGGTCCCGGCAGTGTCTATCTGGGCCAGCAGCTGAGCTTCCTGCGCCCGGTAAAGATAGGTGACACGCTGGAAATCCAGCTGGAAGTGCTGGAAAAACTGCCCAGGAACCAGGTACGCATCCGCACCCGCGTGATCAATCAGCAGGGCAAGGCTGTGGTTGATGGCGAAGCCCTGGCGCTGGCACCGGACAGCTCGCAAGCAGTGCGCATGCCTGCCATCCCCAGGTTTGCACGGCAAGACTGACCCGGGCCTGACAGCCCGGATACACGCATCCCAGGAGACCCGCAAGGCAGATAATGAACACCGAGAAACGTTACGAAATTTTCCGCCGTTTTCGTGAAGACAACCCCAAGCCGGAAACCGAACTGAACTACTCATCCGACTTCGAACTGCTGATCGCCGTGCTGCTCTCGGCGCAGGCCACCGACGTGGGCGTCAACAAGGCCACCAAAAAACTGTTTGAAGATGCCCCCACCCCCGAAGCCATGTTCGCGCTCGGCGTGGAAGGGGTAACGGAATACATCAAGACCATTGGCCTGTTCCGCACCAAGGCCAAAAACGTCATCGAGACCTGCCGCCTGCTGATTGAAAAGCACGCCAGCCAGGTACCACAAACCCGAGAAGAACTGGAAGCCCTGCCCGGTGTCGGCCGCAAAACCGCCAACGTGGTGCTCAATACCGCGTTCGGCCAGATTGCCATGGCCGTTGATACGCACATCTTCCGGGTCAGCAACCGCACCGGGATCGCTCCGGGCAAGACTGTCCTCGAAGTCGAAAAGAAACTTTTGCGCTTTGTCCCCAGGGAGTTTTTACTCGATGCACACCACTGGCTGATTCTCCACGGCCGCTATGTTTGCCAGGCGCGCAAGCCGCGTTGTGGTAGCTGCCGCATTGAGGATCTGTGTGAATACAAGGGCAAAACCATCGACTATTGATGGCCGAACACAAAAACAATCATGCCGATAGAGAAAATCTTTTTTACTTTTTTACACGCCCGAATTATAAGACGCCCACAACAGTTGTCCTGCAATGGAGGCTAAACAATGAGCAAAGAAGATCTGGAACTGGATGATGATTTCATCGACGAAGACGGCGAGGAAATCAATGAAGTAGACCCTGCCACAACAAGCAAGAACAGCCTGACCAAACGTCGGGTGATCGACAACCTGCTGGACGAGCGCCGGCTGAGCAAGGAACTGGCCGACTACGACTACGACCTGGACTGACGCAACAGGCCCTGCCTGTTGCACCCGGTCAGCCCCTCTAACCGCCAGCCTTTTTCGCCTTGTATCCCTGTCCGGCAAGCCATGGCAGAATCTTGTCCACCTGGTCACCCTGAATCTCTACCACTCCGTCCTTGACGGCCCCGCCAACACCGCAGGCCTGCTTGAGCTGCCTGGCCACATCCTTGAGCTGCCCAGCATTCAACGGCAGTCCCGTGACCAGTGTCACCACCTTGCCGCCACGCCCCTTGCTTTCACGCCTGACCCGCACATTGCCGTCACCCAGCAAAACGTCATCTTCGGCACAACAGCAGGCCTCCAGTGGCTGCCCGCACTCGGGACAATGCCGGCCCGCATCGGTGGAATACACCAGCGAGCCCAGCGCGGCAAACGAACCGGTTTTTTTCATTCGATCAACTCCTCAATTCCGGCAGCAGCCGTGCACCTCGATTACAGCCAGCGCCTGACCTTTTTGCAGTAGCGACTGTAGTCGGCGCCAAAATGTTTTTGCAGCAGCACCTCTTCATGACGCACGATGCCAAACTGCAACAGCAACACCAGCAGCGGAAACAGCATCAGCCACCACAGGTTGGCAGTCAGCAAACCCACTCCCAGATAGATGACCAGCAATGCAACATACAACGGATTACGGCTGACACGGAACGGGCCCTCACACAGCAGCTGCTGCGGTTTGCCATAGGGGTTCAACGTAGTCTTGCGCCACAGCATCAGCCAGACGGTCCAGAGCAGCAGCACCATGCCGACATCCACCAGGAACCAGCCGCCATACCACCAGCCAATCTCTGCCGGCAGCGGCATCGGCCATAGATGCCCCAGCAAGGCGGCTATGCCCCCAATGGCAACAAACAGCACCGGAGCGGGAACCACAAAATAAGGTCGTTGCATGTCAGACACCTTCAAGGATCGGTCCGCCTACAGTTTACCTTTCCCGCCAATAAAAATCTGCGCAGCTGACAGACATAAAAAAACACCTGGCAGCCGGGCTACCAGGTGTTTTTCATAAAAGCATGCGCCGTTATTTCTTGCGCGTACCACGACCGAAATAACTGATGTTCTGCTGTCCGCTTTGGCCGGTCGGGACTTTCTCGATCTTGCCACCCTGCTTGAGAAAAGCCTTGCGTTGCGCTTCAAGCATGCTGCTGCGCGTCTGGGCATGGCTGATTTCATTAATGGCCTCACTTCCTTTGCGACTCATCCTGGCTCCTCCTCTCTCTTCATTAAAGGTGGAAGCATAACACGAGACTCTCAACCAGACAAAATCGATAGCAATTAGCTATAAGTAAGATCAGCCACGCGGGTGGTGCTCGGCATGCAATGCCTGCAACCGCGCCTGGGCCACATGAGTATAGATTTGCGTTGTGGACAGGTCACTATGACCCAGCAACATCTGCACCACCCGCAAGTCTGCACCGTGGTTGAGCAGGTGAGTGGCAAAGGCATGCCTGAGCGTATGCGGCGACAGGGGCTTGAGGATCCCCGCAGTTTGCGCATGCAGCTTGATCCGGTGCCAGAAGGTCTGGCGCGTCATCTGCTGGCCACGCTGGCTGGGAAACACCACATCACTGGTCTTGCCACCCAGCAGCAACGGCCTGCCTTGCGCCAGGTATTGCTCCAGCCAGTCCAGCGCCTGCTCGCCCAGCGGCACCAAGCGCTCCTTGCTACCCTTGCCCATGACCCGTACCACTCCCTGACGCAGGCTGACTTCATCCAGCCGCAGACCGACCAGTTCGCTGACCCGCAGCCCGCTGGCGTACAGTACTTCAAGCATGCAGCGATCACGCAAACCCAGCGGCTGATCCGTCTCCGGTGCCGCCAGCAATGCCTCGACATCCGCCTCGCTCAGGGTATCAGGCAGACTGCGACCGATTTTTGGCATATCCACCAGTGCACCCGGATCCTGAAGGATTTCGCCCCGTTCCAGCGCCTGCTGATAGAAACGTCGCGCCGCCGACAAAAAACGCGCGGTCGAACTGGCCTTGTAACCCTTGTGCAGACGCCAGCCCAGGTACTCCAGCAGATGCTCGCGCTGCACTTGCAGCATGCCCAGCCGGCGCCCGGCCAGCCAGCTGGAAAACTGCTCAAGATCGGCCTGATAGGCCGCCCTGGTGTTATCGGACAGGCCATCATGCAGCCAGAGCCGTTCAAGAAAATTTTCAATCAGTTGCATGTCATTCGGCATGATGGACATTCACCTTTTCCGCATTGATACATGCTGCCTAATAATTTGAACTGACAAACAGCCGAGGTTCCTGTGCGAATAAATTCGCACCTACAGCCGCTCCTGTCTGCTTTACACGGACCAAATGCAGACTCGAATTCATTCGAACAAACCAGAAGCCGCCAAACAACAGCGGTTCCTGTGCGAATGAATTCGCACCTACAGCCGCTGGCCTGCATTTACCCGGACCAGGTGTAGGTTCGAATTTATTCGAACAAGACGTGGCATCAGGTCACAGCATAAACTCCGGACACAAAAAAGCAGCCCGAAGGCTGCTTTTCTGAACACCGGTCTTAGTTGAGCTTCTCTTTGATTCGAGCAGCTTTACCAGACAGGTTACGCAGATAGTACAGCTTGGCCTTGCGCACGTCACCGCGACGCTTGACGGTAATGCTGTCAACCAGCGGGCTGTAAGTCTGGAAAGTACGCTCCACACCCACACCACTGGAAATCTTGCGCACGGTGAAGGCACTGTTCAGACCACGGCTACGAATGCCGATCACGACGCCTTCGTAGGCCTGAAGGCGCTGACGGTCGCCTTCCTTGACCTTCACCTGCACGATTACAGTGTCACCCGGCGCGAACGCAGGGATTTCTTTGTTCATTTGTTCAGCTTCAAGTTGCTGAATGATCTTGTTGGTCATTTGTATGCTCCGTAAGACAAACCTCAGGGTTTGCCATCGATACCTAAATCGTTCCGCTGGGCAAAGTATTCATCCAGCAGCCTTTGTTCTTCTCCAGAAAGCGAGCGGCCATCCAGAAGATCAGCGCGACGCTCTGCAGTTCGGCCCAGGGCCTGTTGCAATCGCCAACGCCGGATATGTTCGTGGTTGCCGCCAAGCAGCACCAGGGGAACATCTTTACCCGCATACGTAACCGGTCGCGTGTAGTGCGGGCAATCGAGCAAGCCGTCGGTAAAGGAATCCTCCACCGCAGATTCCGCATGGCCCAACGCGCCAGGCAGAAGCCGTATCACGGCATCCATCAGCACCATCGCCGGCAGCTCGCCACCGGACAGTACATAGTCGCCAATGGACCATTCTTCATCGACGTGCGCCTCGATAAATCGCTCGTCAATGCCTTCGTAGCGTCCGGCTATCAGGATGAGTTTCTCCTCCTGCGCCATCTCGCCTACCGCTGCCTGCTTCAGAACCTGACCCTGGGGCGACAGGTAAATCACCCGCGCATCCTGGCCCAGCTCCGCTTTGGCCGCAGCCAGAGCACGCTCCAGCGGTTCGATTTTCATGACCATGCCGGGGCCACCGCCGAAGGGCCGGTCGTCCACGGTCTGGTGGCGATCCTCGGTAAAGCTGCGCGGGTTCCAGCACTGAATGCTAACCAGCTCCTGCTGTACCGCCCGCCGGGTAATGCCATGCTCGCTGATCGCTGCGAACATCTCGGGAAACAGGCTGATGACTCCGATTTTCAACATGTCGGGGTCAGAAGTCCGCATCCCATTCAACACTGATCACACCCTCGTCTAGATCGACCTGCTCAACACAGTCATCGGTATAGGGCAGCAAGCGTTCACGACCATCCAGGCTACCGGCACAGGGCCGCACCACCAGAACGTCGTTGGCTCCGGTTTCGAGCAGATGACTCACCTTGCCCAGCAATTGCTGTTCACGGTTGACCACCTGAAGACCTACCAGCTGATGCCAGTAATATTCACCCTGCTCCAGTTCGGGCAATTCACTGCGCGGCACGCAAATCTCGAAGCCGGTGTAAGTCCGTGCAATTTCACGGTCTTCCAGTCCTTCGATTCTTGCCACCAGTCCCTTGCCCTGGGAACGGGCACTGGCCAGCCTCACCTGCCTGGTCTCTCCGTCGCGGCGCAAATGCCAGAGCGGATAGTCAAACAGGTTTTCCATCGGATCGGTAAAGGAATGGATCTTCACTTCTCCGCGCACACCATGCACAGCACCGATTTTACCCATTACGATCAAATCGTCCGCGCTCATGTACGTTTACCTCGTTCGCCTGGACTTCAAGCAGTCTGGGCAGCAGCTTCTTTCAGCAGTTGCTCAACGCGCTCGGATGCCTTGGCACCCTGGCCCAGCCAGTAGTTGGCGCGCTCCTGGTCAACAGACAGACGAACTTCTGCACCACGGGCAATTGGGTTGAAGAAACCGATACGCTCGATGAAACGGCCATCACGGAACTTGCGGCTGTCGGCCACGGTCACGTGATAGAAAGGACGTTTTTTAGAGCCACCACGTGCAAGACGGATAGTTACCATTAAACTTCTTTCCTGTAGTTGAAAAATGAACAAAGCCCTTCGCATGCGCAAGGCACACACGAAAGGCCGCATATTCTAAGCGCAAACGCAGGGTTTGCAAAGGGCTATTTCGGAATTCTAGAGTTTCGGCATCCCGCCCATACCCGGAATCATGCCGCCCAGGCCACGCATCATCTTGCCCATGCCCTTGCCCATGAATTTCTTCATCATTTTCTGCATCTGCTTGTGCTGCTTGATCAACCGGCCCACATCCTGCACCTGGGTACCGGAACCCAGTGCGATGCGGCGGCGGCGTGAACCGCTGATGATGTCCGGGTTGCGGCGCTCTTCCGGAGTCATGGAGTTGATGATGGACTCCATCTGCTTGAACTGCTTTTCGGCATTGCCCTGCAGGCCCTGCACCTGGGACAGGTTGACGCCCCCCATGTTGGGCATCTTTTCCAGCAGGCCACCCATGCCGCCCATGTTGTTCATCTGTTGCAGCTGGTCGCGGAAGTCTTCCAGGTCGAAGCCCTTGCCTTTCTTGAGCTTTTTGGTCAGCTTTTCCGCCTTGTCGCGGTCCAGCTTCTGCTCGGCCTGCTCGATCAGGCTCATCACGTCGCCCATGCCGAGAATGCGCGAGGCGATACGGTCAGGGTGGAACGGTTCCAGGGCATCGGTCTTCTCGCCCATACCAAGGAACTTGATCGGTTTGCCGGTAATGGCACGTACCGACAGGGCGGCACCACCACGGGCATCACCGTCAACCTTGGTCAGCACCACACCGGTTAGCGGCAGCGCTTCGTTGAACGCCTTGGCGGTGTTGGCGGCATCCTGACCGGTCATGGCATCAACCACGAACAGGGTTTCCACCGGTTTCACCGCAGCATGCAGGGCGGTGATTTCGGCCATCATCTCGTCATCGATGGCGAGACGGCCGGCGGTATCCACCAGCACCACATCGATGAACTTGAGTTTGGCTTCCCTGATGGCGGCATTGGCGATATCAACCGGCTTCTGGCTGATATCCGACGGGAAGAAGATCGCATCGACCTCGCCAGCCAGGGTTTCCAGCTGCTTGATCGCGGCCGGACGGTAGACGTCGGCAGACACCACCATCACGCTTTTCTTCTTGCGCTCTTTCAGGTGCTTGGCCAGCTTGGCCACAGTGGTGGTTTTACCGGCACCCTGCAAACCGGCCATCAGTACCACGGCGGGTGGCACGGCACTGAGCGACAGCTCTTCGTTGGCCGCGCCCATCATGGTTTCCAGCTCGCCCTGAACAATCTTCAGGAACGCCTGGCCCGGCGACAGGCTGCGGGATACTTCAGCACCCACGGCACGGTCACGCACCGCATTAACGAAGTCCTTGACCACCGGCAGCGCCACGTCGGCTTCCAGCAGTGCCATACGCACTTCGCGCAGGGTATCCTTGATGTTATCTTCGGTCAGCCGGGACTTGCCGGTGACATGACGTAGCGTTTGCGAGAGACGTTCGCTAAGATTGTCGAACATGTAGAACCTCAATAGTGGTAAAGCCTGCAATGCGCGACAGTATACCTGATTCCGCAGGCGGCTTTGCACCCGTCCGCCTCCCGGAATCCTGCGTATGCGTCCACTGGTTTTAGCCTCCGGCTCTCTCTATCGCCGGGAACTGCTGCAGCGCTTGCAGCTGCCTTTTGTCTGTCACAGCCCGAATATCGATGAAACCCCGCATGCGAATGAAGAGGCCGTCACACTGGTGCAACGTCTGGCTGTCGCCAAGGCCTGCGCCCTGCGCAAACAGTTTTTACAGCACCTGATCATCGGCTCGGACCAGGTGGCCGTGCTCGACGGGCAGATCATCGGCAAGCCGGGCAGCCGGGCGGCCGCAATTGCCCAGCTGCAGGCGGCCAGCGGACGCAGCCTGACTTTTTATACCGGGCTGTGTTTACTGGACAGTGCCAGCAACCGGCTACAGGTTGATTGCGTCCCCTTTACCGTGCATTTCCGCCAGCTGACTGATGCGCAGATCGAGCGCTATGTGGACAGGGAGAAGCCCTTTGATTGTGCCGGCAGTTTCAAATCAGAGGGGCTGGGCATCAGCCTGTTTCGCACCACCGAAGGCGAAGACGCCACCGCCCTGGTCGGCCTGCCGCTGATACGGCTGTGTGACATGCTGAATCATGCGGGGATCGAGGTTCCGTAGAGTTCAATTGCTGTAGGTGCGAATTTATTCGCACGTGGTTTTGAGTCTAGAGTTGTGCGAATAAATTCGCACCTACAGATCAAAGCCGAATCAACAGGTTCAGGACTGTTCCGTTCCAGCCACCGGCAGGCGCCACAGATAGGTGGTAACCCCGACCGCCGTCAGCAGCATGGCCAGTTTGGCCCAGATGAAATCAACCCAGAATACGCCAAACAGGATACTCAGCCAGAGCAGGCTGATGGCCAGATACTTGGCCCGCATCGGCAGGCCCTTGCCGGCCAGATAGTCGGCAATCATCGGCCCGTAACGGTGGTGGGAGGTGATCCAGCAGTAGAAACGCTCCGAGCTGCGCGCAAAGCAGGCGGCAGCCAGCAGCATGAAGGGCGTGGTCGGCAACAGGGGCAGGAACACGCCAAGCACACCCAGGCCAACGCAGAGCCAGCCCAGGGCAAACAGCAGGGAACGCAACAGCGGGTTGGCAACCAGCCGCACTTCCCGCCCTGCAGTCTGTCCGCTCACGGATCAGTCACGCGGCTTGAGCAAAACCGGCTTTTCCTCGGGAGCCTGCAACAACAGGAACAGCGTGGTGAGAATGTCGGGGATCTGTACCAGCATGCTGGCAACCAGCTCCTCGTCATTGGCGATTTCGGCAAAATCCGGCTGCTCGTCAAACAGGCCCGAACCGACCATCACCGGCAGCAGCAGTTCGCTGACTTCTTCCTCATCATCCTCGAACCAGATGTCCTCCCGCAGGAAAACACCTTCCATGAAGCCGATGCACCAGGCACGAATATCGGAATCGGCCGGTTCATCGCCCAGATCGAACTCGCAGGGAAACTCGAAGTCCTCGTCGCTGGCCAGCTGGCGGGCAATCTGTGCCTTCAGCTGACGCAGGGCTTCGGTGATCTCTTCCTGCTCGGCCGCGTTCTGATACTCCGGCTCCTGGCCAAACAATTCCAGTATCCACTCTTCTTCCTCTACCGGATCGGGGCAGATGGACAGGGCGGTCAGGTAGCCATGTGTCGCTACATAGTCAAGCGCCTCGTCATACAGGTCATCGGCATCAAGAAAAGCACGCAAGCGGGCCTGCTGTTCGGAGAAAGACATGGGCTAATACCTTGTTGGCTTCAAAATGAGTGCCATTGTAGACCAGCACCGGAGGTACGGCCAGAGCCGGCAGAGCCGGAACAACAAAGTTTTGCGGAAAATCGTATAATGCCGGCCGGTTTTGGAGATCATCATGTCAGGGCAAGCCCTCAGCATTCTTAAAAGCGTTTTCGGTTACGATGCCTTTCGCGGTCGCCAGGCGGACATCATCAAGCAGGTGGCCGATGGCGGCGATGCCCTGGTGCTGATGCCCACCGGCGGCGGCAAATCACTGTGTTACCAGATCCCGGCATTGATGCGTGATGGCATCGCCATTGTCATCTCGCCCCTGATTGCGCTGATGCAGGACCAGGTCAGCCACCTTGAAGAGGCCGGCATCAGTGCCGCCGCCCTCAACTCGGCCATGAGTATCGACGAGCGCCGCGACATTGCGTCACGCCTGCGTCGCAACGAGATCAGGCTGCTGTATCTGGCGCCCGAGCGCCTGCTGCAGGAGCATACCCTGTCGTTTTTGCAGCAGCTGCCAATCAGCCTGTTCGCCATCGACGAGGCCCACTGTGTTTCCCAGTGGGGCCATGACTTTCGCCCTGAATACCTGCAGCTGGGCCAGCTGGCCGGGCTGTTTCCCGGCGTGCCGCGCATTGCCCTGACCGCCACCGCCGACACCCGTACCCGCCAGGAGATCGTGCAGCGCCTGCAATTGCAGGATGCCCGTGAATTCGTCTCCAGCTTCGACCGGCCCAACATCTTTTACCGCATTGCACCGAAGAACAATCCGCGCAAACAGTTGCTGGATTTTCTCGCCGCACGCAAGGGCGACTCGGGCATCGTGTATTGCCTGTCACGCAAAAGCGTCGACAGCACCGCCGAATTTCTGGTCGAGAAAGGCTACAGCGCCCTGCCTTACCATGCCGGGCTGGACAACGAGCTGCGCGCCTTTCACCAGCAGCGTTTCATCAATGAAGAAGGCCTGATCATGGTGGCCACCATCGCCTTCGGCATGGGCATCGACAAGTCCAACGTGCGCTTCGTCGCCCACCTAGATCTGCCCAAATCGATCGAGGCCTACTATCAGGAAACCGGCCGCGCCGGCCGCGACGGTCTGGCAGCTGACGCCTGGATGGTCTATGGCCTGCAGGATGTGCTGTTTCTCAAGCAAATGCTGGCCAGCTCGGAAGGCGAA